>ERZ1046568.2456-NODE-2456-length-12033-cov-5.686759_pt1 | contig 12033 bp, 6 predicted proteins | sample MGYA00383092_ERZ1046568 | MGnify/ENA primary metagenome ERZ1046568 (study PRJEB29581, sample SAMEA5548362) | metagenome | biome: marine; feature: coastal; material: water | depth 1 m | study: Short-term variability in the microbial, nano- and picoplankton... | reverse complement strand
TAATAGCTCCAAAATTACGAACATCAGATAATTGATCTAAAAGCAAAAACAAAGGGGTTGCACCGCTCTCTATTGTTTTCTCTATAAGTTGTTCTAAATCATAAAATTCAACTGGTGATATTTGGGCGACGGCTCCTTGGTGATTACTATTTTTTGATAGTCTATCTAATTTTTCAACAGGAACAATGCTTGTTGTAAGGTTTTCAGTTTTAATTAACTTATTAAGCTCATAAAATAATTCGCCTCTAAGTCCTTTTTGAAGGTAAATTTTATTGATGGTAGAACCACTTTCAATGGCTTCAATGATCGCTCTTAGTCCAAAAATATTTGTTGTTTCTTTTGTCATGTGGCAAAGGTATAAAAAAAGAGGCTGATAATTCAGCCTCTTTTTTGTCTTAAAATTGATTTATCATCAATTTAATATTAATTTTTTAGTTACGCTTCCCGAGTCAGAATATACTTTAAAAAAGTAAAGTCCCTTGGCATAATTACTCAAGTCGATTTGAAAAGAATTTTTTTCTACGTTCACTTTTTGAATTAAAGAATTTCCAGTAATATCGTAGATATCGTATTTAAAATCTGAAATATTTCCCATTTTTATATTGAAGATACCTGATGAAGGGTTCTTTAAAATACGTATATTTTTATTCAAATAATCATAACTATTTACAGATAATGCACTGGCACAATTATAAACAATGATCTCATCAATATACCAACCATCTTTACCATTACATCCGTCACTTCCAAATTCCCATCTAAATTTTATGTCAGAATTGGCGGTAACACCTAAACTGGATAAATTTATTACACTTTGTCCCCAGACGCTATCGTCAGAATTTTCATCAGTTCCAGAAAATACTTCTTCTTGCATCATTGGGTTCAGATTATCGTTTTCTGTGGTTATAGTCATATTGTAAGGATTCACGGTAAAAGAAGATCCGGGAATAATTGCCCACGTGTTACCTCCATCAGTACTGTATTTGACATTACCTCCGTCGTATTCTTCCTCGCTTGCTATATTATGTGTAAAAGCCAACTCAAACTGTCCTTCAGTTGTATTGGGCATTGTAATCGTAGGACTTTCTAAACGAATAATTCCATGTTGGGTATCACAAGAACCACCCCCATTGCTATCAAGTCCATTTGCAGGATTGGGCGCATAAATAGCTCGTCCATCTCTGTTTTTTGGTAAATTAGATTTTAAAACCCATTCTCTCGCTTCCCATCCAGCTTCGTTTTCAGGTAATTCAGAAATACTCCAATTCTCATTTATACCGTCTTCCCAATTTTCAGTAAAAATAGGACTATTGATACTTGCGGCACAAAGTTCGTCACTCTCACTTAGTATTGTTGTAAAAGAACAATTGTTATCAGCTCTGAGTTCTACAGCAATTAATGTTTTTACTACCTCATTGTAATCGGCAGATGTTATTATTTCTCCTGAGAGGCCTGCTGGTGTTTCTGTGGTAGATAAACCCTCTAAATTTATACCTATTAAATCACTGGTTGAGGCTTCTATTGCATCTGAAAAAGTTGAAAATCCACTGGTTCTGGTTAAGTATTCACTTGATGCTCTCCAGAAAATGTGCACTGCTTTTGTTAGACCTAATCCGTTTATAGTTTGTCCGTTATAGGTTCCTCCATCCACGATTAAGGCATAAGCATGATTGGGTATTCCTGAATTGTAATGAACACCACCATTATCACCAGTATCACAGTAATAATCATTATCTGTCATTTTCCCTGGATTATCGTATAAAGTGGGGTCCCACATATCACGAATAACTCCAAATGCGTCTGCATCCTCTCCCATTTTCCATCTAAGTGAGTTTTTTGAATTTGAACGAACACTATTATCTTCACCTTCATCCTCATAATTATTTATTAAGTCGATAGTTTCACCCCATACATCTGAAAATGATTCGTTTAAAGCGCCAGATTCATAGGAATAAATAAGGTTAGATGTATATTGTGTATATGCATGGCCCCATTCATGTGCTACTACATCGTCTGAAGCCGTACCCGTGCAATAGTTTGTAGTTACTCCATTCCAGTTGGCATTGGGACAATTGATATCTGGATCATTATTAACCGTTACCATTTCGGCATCGTTATTATCGTAAGAGATAACGTTTAAAGTATTTTTAAAAAAGTAGTAAACATGACCAGCAGTTTCTACTTCATTCTTTTGCCACTGATCTAAGAAAAATGTAGAACCACCCTCTTGATATCTTAAGTTGTTAGCTTCGGTACTACCTTCATAGAGTTTTCTTTTTAGAGCGTGTGCAATACCTGTAAATTGTTCTACCAATTTACCTGAATGGGCATCTATATATAAAAACTCTCTAACGTCTACATCATTTCTTACTTCTATTTCGTAAGTTAAGTGTTTAGAAGTGATATGTCCTTGGGCTAATCCTTTTGGGAACACATAAAGTTTGTTAGATATGATTTGTAGTGTTTTTCCAGACTGGTTTAAATTTTGATTATTAATTATCGCCAGTGCTTTTTTATTGGCATCTGAAGCACTTAATCCAGGAATGGTGTTAAGATTGATGTCAGGAATGATATTTCCGTTTATAGACTTTATATTGTCATTTTTATCAAAATGAAATTTAAGTTCAGTATCGAAAACATCTACCCCTTTATGCTGCTGTTTTAAGATGTAGTGTTTTAATCCATACAAATCTGTTTTGAGTTTGACATATTTTAGACTCTCATTAACATCTTTTATAGCATATATTGATTTATTAGCATTTAAAAAATTATTTACTTTTTCCTGTATAGTATTTCCTTTAATAGCATATGGTTTGCTTGCAGGGAATTTGATGAACGCAGGAACACTCAAATTTTTGTTTAAACTCACTGTTGCTTGCGTAGAATTTTTTAACTGGTTAATTGAAGTTTCAATTTTACTCTGCGCGTAAAATCCGTAAACGGATAGAAACAAAGCAAGTATCAATATAATTTTGTTTTTCATTGTAATTTAAATTAAAATTTTGTGAGGTAAATTTAAGCATAAAATAGCTAAATGTATTAAAAATACCATTTTTTATTTACTCTACAATACCAAAAAACCACCTATACATAAGTAAAGGTGGTTTTTTTATTTTAAATATATTTTACTCTTATTGTAAAGTATATACTTGATCTACAAAATCGTCCCAGCCATTATCTATCCTAATAGTCAAAGTTCCATTTGCATTCACTGTTCCACTCAATAATTGAGGAGCACCAAATGGACCAGTCCATGATCCAGAAAGATCTAAACAAGGTGTTAAAGTAATTTGTTGTGGCTCAAGAAAATCGATACCATACATTTCATACCATTCTACGTAAACACCTGCCCAACCGTCAGAGAATGTGTAAGTACCGTCTCCATTATCAGTAACTACAACTGTTGATGGAAAGTCAACCAGTGGGTTGTTCGTTGGACCTGAATCTGTTGATTCTCCATTTGAAACAACATCATAAGTACCTGCAATACTTGGTGCAGCACTATTTTCGGCTATCTCTTCTAAAGTATAGTTTTCACCAGACTTTGTTATTTTAGCCATAATTAAATAGTTGTTAGCACAGGTATATTCTGTAGATAAACCATTGGAAAATGTGTGTGTTTGATTATTAATAGTACCGACTTGATTAAAAGTAAGTGTAATATTTAAATCTCTAATAACATCTTCCATAGCATCATAAATATCTGCTACTAAATAGTACTCTCCATCAGGAGCATCACCAGATAAAGTGTACGTTTCATCTGCGGCACCGTCTGCTGTTTGTAAAATTTGCGTGTAAGGTACATTTGTCAATGACAGACGTAAATCTGCAAAGTCATAAGCGTCAATCGCTGCACCTGTATCGTCCGTGGTTGGTGTTGCAATTTCCCAAGACATACCAACAACTAGGTCACCATCTGTTAAGTTGGCAATGTTAAAGTTCACTGTTTTAGAACTTACACCACTAACGTTAGCTTCGTTACCAGCTCCAATTTTAATGGTAACTGTTTCAGTGTCTTCAATGATTTCATCTTCATGAATAGTAATAACATCAGAAGCACTTAAAGCCCCTTTCTTAATGGTTACTGAACTTGGCATTGAGAAATCCTCACCAGCAGTAGCTGTACCTTCGGTTTGTTCTAAGTATACAACAACATCAACAGCTTGGGTTTCAGAAATTGATACGGTAAAATCATAACTTTTTTCTGTTTCTATCAATGTTTGAGATTCAGAGAACCCCAAACTTACTTCTAAAGATGGAGATGAAACTGAAAGAACAGAATCATTCGCATAATCATCATTTTCTGCACAAGAAAACATTAATAATAATGTTAAAAAGGAAAATGATATTTTTATTAATTTATTTTTCATTTTGTTATAGTTTTAAATTTAATCTACTTTTTTAGTTAACTTTTCGAAAAATTCTCTCGTTGCTCCCACACCTCTAAAATAACCTACAGTAAATTCTAAGACATCTGCTCCATTTACATCGTCTGGGATTGCTCTTGATGTAGTATCATCACAAGTAATGCTCTCAAAAGCACCAGTACCCCCAGTACAAGTCATGGCAGGTGAACCATTCAATAATAATCCTGCTTCCTCTAAATCTACGTCTAATACGGTAATAATATTTGTATCGTTATCTACAGTAAAGTAAAATTCATTATCGTCCCAATAAGCCAATCCAACGTGCCTATACACGGTAGCATTGACAGATTCTATTATTCTTTCAGTACCATCCCAATTACCAAGATTGCTGCCTGAATTCCAGTATACACTATTTTCTGTATCGTATACTCCAGCATATCTGGTTCCTACAGCAACCTTAGTTGTTTTTTGATTGAAATTAAGATCACCTTCAGAAGTATTGGAAGCATACCTTAATTGCCAGTAATCTCCAATATTTAGGTTTCCATCATTGTCTGGTAAAGGTTGATCATCTATAACTAAATCTGTTATTAGTTCACCATAGGTAAAACTAAATGAGAAATTTACTAGACTTCCAATAGTCGTTTCGTCTATTATTATTGTTTTTAATAACACTTCATTACTAACGCTACCTGTGGTATTGTTAACAAAAGATTTATAGATATCTACTGAAGATGTTTGTTCATTTCCTTGAAACAAACTCCCTGCTGCAGAATAGGTTGCTCCACTTCCTACAACGTAACTAATAAGAGGGTTGTTTACTGAAACGTACCCACCCACAGTTGCATTACCGGTTAGTTCATCATTATCGTTATCTACACAGGCTATTATTGTAACTAGTGCAAATAATGTAAGTAATAAATATTTTATTTTTTTCATTTTTATGTTTTTAAATTATTAAACTTATTGCCAGAACAAAGGTGCAACTAAATTATCTTCACCTAATGTTTGAACACCTGCATCATAACTTGCTTTGTTTAAAGAAGGTTCTGTGGTTGGGTAGTATAAACGTGAAGGTATTTGATCGATATCTCCTTCGGCAGCTGGTTCTAAAACAGGAATTTTGTTTCTTCTCCATTCTGTCCAGCTTTCAAATCCCTGACCAAATAAAGCAATCCATTCTTGGGTTGCTATTTTAGTACGTCCATCTGATTGCGTCGTAAAATCAATTCCATCCTGAGCTAGGTAATCATTAGCACTTAAACCATTAAATTCAAAACTTGATTTGATACCTTCTTTGTACCATTCTACTGCTGAAGTTATTCCTCCAGTAATATATCCTTCATTAGTTGCTTGTGCAATTAAAAATGATAATTGAGAGTATGACATTAATACACCAGGAAGTGTTGCCGTTAAATATTTTTCACCTAACGGAGAGATATTCGCATATGTGTATCCTAAATCCTCATTCGGTAAAGTTGTTTGAGCCCCAAAACCTGAAGGCTTACCAACAATATTTCCAGAAGCATTTTCACCTGCATATACCGCTAATCTATCGTCATTTAATGCTGATAAAATCTCAACCATCACAGAATTTATTTTATATTCTGCTCTGTTTCCATCAACAATCGTCTCCCAAATAGGGTTTGCGTCAGGTGCTGCAGATAAATACGTAATTTGTGCATTGTCCGCATTAGAGGTAAACATTTTACCCATCAACGCTTGTAAATCAGCATTCACATTTTTAGTAGATGAGATTCTCATCAATGCTCTAAATTTCAATGAATTTGCTAATTTAATCCAGTTAGAAACATTTCCTCCGTAAAATAAATCAGAGCTACCTGTTATCGTACCTTCACCAGAAGCTAACAATGCAGATGCATCTGAAAGCATTTGAATGATTCCATCGTATACATCCGATTCACTATCATAACTAGGTTTCAAATTATTACCATCTATTGATTGGCTAAAAGGTATTGGACCATAAAAGTCAACCAATGTTTGGTATCCAACTGCTTGCATAACTAAAGAGGCACCTTTTAAACTGTTGTTTCCTTCTGTTTCAGCTAAATCATACATAGCTTTTGATTCGGCAATAACACTAGCATACATTCCATCCCAGATGTTATCGATTACTCCTCTTCTTGGCACATAACGTGCTTCATCATTATACTGAACTTTAGACCATTGCTGAGCCCAACACGCTCCCATGTCTCCACCATATTGTGCTGAGTACATGGTGTTCATATATATTCTTTGTGGCCCTCCCAACAATAGGTGAGCTGGAACTGCTGTGGAGTTATTAGGATCCACATTTAACTCTTCAAAGCCTTCATCACACCCTGTGAATAGAACAAAGCTTAAAAAAGTATATAAAATTATATTTAATTTTTTCATAATTTGTCTGTTTTGATTTAATTAAAATCTCATGTTAATATTAAAACCAATATTTCTTGCTGATGGAGATTGACCAAATTCTTGTCCTTGTTCTCCATTAGAACTACTAAATCCAGTTTCAGGATCAATGTGAGGAGCATTCTTGTATAAAATAGCAAGATTTCTACCTACGATTGAGAATTTTAATGATTTAAGAATAGATTTTTCAATGAATTTTTGAGGTAATGTATACCCAATTTATACTTGTCTTAGTTTTACATAAGATGCGTCAAAAATAGCACTTGATTCAATCGAGTTCGAGTATGATGATTGGTTAAATGCTTTAGCAGAAACAACTACATTATTAGCTACATAACCGCCATTGCCATCAGACATAACACCATTTCCAACTAACCCTGTCTCTCTTCCGATCAATGTTTCAGATAAAGTTCCAGCATATCTTCCCCAAGAGTATGTCATACTGTGAACATCACCACCAATTTTAGCATCTATCAAACTAGAGAAATCAAAATCTTTATAACGTATAGAGAAATTAGCTCCACCCGTCCAGTCTGGCGCAATGTTTCCAATAATTTTTTGAGATGAGTCTATTTTAGGTAAGCCATTTTCATAAATAACATCACCACTGTCAGTTCTTTCAAAATCTCTACCAATTAAACTACCATAAGGTTGTCCAGGTCTTGCTTCTAAACTCAATCCCCATTGACCTCCTAAAACATAGGTATCTAGACCTCCTAATGAAGTTACTTCGTTATTGTTTTTAGCAAAATTTAAGTCGACATCAAAGCTAAAGTCCTCTTTTTTGATTAATGTACCACCTAACTGAAGTTCAATACCTTTGTTACTCATGTCTGCAATATTATCCCATACATTGGTAAAACCAGTGGCTGCAGTTACTTGAATCGGTAATAATAAATCCTCACTTTGTGCATCATAATAAGTTGCGCTAAAACGCAGTCTGTTATTAAACATTTTTGCATCGATACCAAATTCAATACTAGTTACCATTTCCGCTTTTAAGTTCGGATTATACTGAGTATTAGGAATACTAGCTTGATTTCCAAAACCGGAATTACTAAGTCCGTATGTCTGATTCAAAGAATAAGCTCCTAAAGCTCCAGTACTACCTACTTTTGCCCAACTTCCTCTTATTTTTAAGAAGTTTATTTTATTTTCCTTTAATACTGGAAAAATGTCAGATATTAAAGCAGATCCAGTTACCGAAGGGTACAAGAAAGAATTATTCGCTACAGGTAATATACTCGACCAATCATTTCTAGCAGTAAAGTCTAAGAAAAACATGTCTTTATATGAAAACTGACCATATGTATACAAACTGTTAATTTGCTGATCTGAATGATAGTTTCCTAGCACAGCAGTAGAACCTGTTTGTAAATTAGATAAGTTGTACAAATTTGGCAATTCTAAATTTGGTAAATATCCTGAAATTCTATTGTAGGTTCTGTTCATGTGGTTTCCACCAAAACTCAAAGAAAAACCAAAGTCTTCAGTAAAGTCTTTGTTGTAATTTAATAAGAAACTAGCATTTATTTCTTCGAAACGAATTTGTCTTTCTGAGTAAGAACCATTTTGTGCATTGTTGCTACCAACAGCTTGTCTGTTTGTATCTAACTGGCTAAATGTATCTAAACCTAACTTTGTTGAGAGTGTTAAATCATCGGTTAATTCAGAAGTTAAATCTACATTTCCAATAAGACGATCTTTTTCAAAAGTATTTGTATTGGTTTCTAAAACCCAATAAGGGTTGTTTTGGAAGTTGTGATTCCAGTTCAATGGAGTTCCTTCTGCAGCAGTTCCAACGGGTGCTAGTGGAAAGTTTCTCCAATCTTTTAAATCTGAGAAATTTACTTGTCTTGCAGACCAAATAAATTGTTGGAATGCATTTTCGTTGTTATAACCAGTAATTGGAAGGTTGTCACTATTTTGATTAACGTAGTTTAAAGAAACACTCGCTTTCAGGTTGTCACCAAGTTGCATAGCTCCACTAAGTCCTACAGAGAATTTTTTTAGTTCTGTAAAAGGCATCATCCCTTTCTGATCACTATTTCCTATTGATAGTCTAAATCCACCGCTTGAAATAGAAACATTGTTAGAAACGTTAAAACCAGTATCAAGGAAGTCTTTAACGTTGTCTGGATGTGAAATCCAAGGAGTTGGATTACCATTGTTTGTTAACTGAGAGTCCCATTGAACAAAACTTAAACCTGCATCTAAAGCTGGTCCCCAACTTTCATCAACACCATCACCTACACCGGCGCTTGCACCATCAACATAATTAAAGAAATTGGTATCTCCACCCTGTCCATATGAATTTTGGTAATCAGGAAGTAATAATGGGTTAGACATTGTAACATTTGTATTTACAGAAATACTGAATCTTTTGTTAGCATCTCCTTTTTTTGTGGTAATTACAATCACACCGTTACCAGCTCTTAATCCGTATAAGGCAGCTGCGTTTGGTCCCTTTAAAACAGTAATAGATTCTATATCATCTGGATTAAGATCTGAGGCACCGTTTGGTAAATCAACACCACCACTAGAACCAGCATTACCAAAGTTTGCGTTGCTAATTGGCACACCGTCTACAACATATAGTGGCTCATTGTTACCTGTAATAGAAGAGTTACCCCTCAATACAATTCTTGAAGAAGCACCAACACTACCAGATGTTCCAGTTACTTGGACTCCGGCAACTTTACCACTAATTGCATTTGTGATATTGCTTTCTCTAGCTTCTGTCATGGCATCTCCTTTGATACTTTGTACAGAATAACCTAAAGCTTTTTCTTCTCTTTTAATACCAAAAGCAGTTACTACAATTTCTTCTAATACTTCACCACCCTCTTCTAGAGTTACGTTAATAGTGTTTGAGTCTCCAACTTTTTTGTTCGTTGTTTTATAACCTAGGTATTGAAATACTAAAACATCTCCAGAATTTGCCATGATAGCATATTTTCCATCAAAATCGGTTTCTACACCTTTAGTAGTTCCCTCTATTATTACACTAACTCCTGGTAGAGCTCCTGATTCATCAGAAACTGTTCCGGAAATAGTCTTTTCTTGTGCAAAATTAATTTGCACGACCAACGCTAGAAATAGCGTTAAAATTCCATTAAACTTTGTCTTCATATTTTTATTATTTGAATTAATTGACCTCAAAAATCTTAAATAAAAGTTAATAAAACAACTTTTTTAACACTAAAATGCAATAATATGTTTAATTATGATGATAAATACTGTTAATTTTTTATATAAACATCATGTTTTCAGATAGTTATTTTTTGTTTCTGTTGATTCAAGTTTGAGGCTGTTTTTTTTATTTTCATTAAATCCCACCTAAAATACATTAATCAATTATATAATTATTTATTAATTGATGTTGAATATCGGTTTTTGATAAAATTTTAACATTTTTTTTAATTTAAAAGAAGTTTATCCAACTAATACTCAATCTACTTTTATGAAAGTCAAAATTTTGTGATGAATTTTTTCCTATTGCTGTACTCAAATTTATCTGAGTGTTTCTTGCCGTGAAAAGATACCCTAAACCAATACTAAAAAGATTTTCATTTTTTTGGTTGGTTTTAAATTTTCCAAAATCAGTAATACTATATAGGTAGGATTTTTGTGAGGTTAAAAAACGATACTCTATATTAAAGTAACTATAGCTGTTCGTAAAGATACTTTGTTCAAGAAAACCTCTAATAGAATTTGCACCTCCAACTCGAAACAGCTCATTGTCTAAATAATTATTAGAGTTTAAATAGGAAGTGCTGTTTTTTATAAAAATACTATTTCTGAAGTTGATACTCCACAAATAAGAAGCTAATGCTTCTATTTTAAATTGATTCGAATTTTCCTGACTTGTTTTCCTTCTTCCAAAACTAGGATTGATTGCTAGTGAAAATAAATCATTAAAAAAGAAATCGTTTTTAGGGATGTTGTATGTAAATTGAAGTCCAAAAAAGTAATTATTGAAAGAATCTATATTTTCTGTGTTGTTTATAGTAAGGTGCTCAGATGACTCAGTATTGTAGCTTATTGCTAGTTGAGTTTTTGAAGCTATGTTGTAGGATATTTTTGAATTAAAAGTTGTGTTTAAAAAAGTGGAGTCTTGTTTGTAGATTGAAAATGAAATTTGAGGCGTGAATTTTGAGTTAAATACATATGGGGTTTTGGAAGTTAATTTTAGCTCTTGCCTTTCTTCACCAATGCTATTCCAAAATAATTCAAACTGTTCTCCCTTGTTAAAAAGATTATTGAATTTTAAATCTACATTACCATTAAATAATACTTTTCCATTTTCTTTAGAAGTAAAACTTACTATTCCGTCAAAACTATTGTGTTGTTTTTTCTTAAAATATAGAAATAATGACGTAGAATCTTTTGTAAATAATACTTCAGGAGGTTTTATAACAGAAACGAATCTTAAGTTTTTTGAAGCTTTATGTATTTCAGTTACCCTAAACTGATTAAAAACACTTGAGTCGTTAATGTTAAAATAATTTTTTAAATAAGATTTAGGGAAGTTTTCATAGCCTCGTATAATAACATTATTAATAATTCTCTTTTTAGAGCGTATGATATCCAAATCAGCAAGTAAAGTTTTATTTTTAATGGTGACATTTTGAAGTTGAACCTTCGAAAAAGAGGCTCCTGTTTTGTCTAGATTGTTTGAGATTTCATGCAATGTGTTTTTAAGGTCTTTAATAGGGATATTGATTGTGTTGTTTTTAACCTTTGAGTTTTTGATATAAATTTCAAATCCTGAATGGATCCTAATCATGGCATTTTCAATTTTACTGTTCAAAGAAAAATAAGCAGTATATTGTTTGTTTTCTTTTTCAATTTTATGAATTGTATTTGTAAAATATCCTAAATTTTTCAAATAATCAGATGCTTTGTGAATTTCCAAAATGATTGTTGCAGTGTCTCTGTGTTTTTTTGTATAATCGATTTTTTCTAAAATCGATGCTTCAATTTGGTCTTTGGAAGTAAGTTTTAATGTTAAATCTTGAGCCAAGAGGCCTCTTATCGAAAATAATATAGAAAAAATAAAGATATAATAGGTTCTTTTTTGCTTCAAAATGGATAAAATATAAGTTCAAATGTAAAATAAAATCACAAAAATCTACCAATATAAAATCATTAAGAAAAAATAACTTACTGATATTTGAATAATTAGAAATTAATTGTACATTTGCGCACTCTTAAAAAAGAGACAATGTTTAATTATAAACGAAAAACA
>ERZ1046568.2452-NODE-2452-length-12046-cov-78.799516_pt1 | contig 12046 bp, 37 predicted proteins | sample MGYA00383092_ERZ1046568 | MGnify/ENA primary metagenome ERZ1046568 (study PRJEB29581, sample SAMEA5548362) | metagenome | biome: marine; feature: coastal; material: water | depth 1 m | study: Short-term variability in the microbial, nano- and picoplankton... | reverse complement strand
AATCAAAAATCATTTTATTAATAAAAACTAAAACACTTTGGTTAAAACTTTAAAATTATGTATTCAGCAAGAGAAATAGATAGAATGACGATAGAAGAGTTAGAGGGATTAACTTATTCCTTAACTGAAGAACAAAAAACTGAGTGGGTTGGTTGTGGATACGATGGAGCCTCTTATGTGAGAATAACAAATGTAAAACTTTAAAACCATAAATTATGAAAGTATTTGAAACTAAGAAAAGCTTAAAGTTAGCACAAACAACTTTAAGAAATCAGATTAAAGCCCTAAAGATATCTGGGAAAGGTGATATCGTAATCCGTACAACTTTAGCTCCTATATTAGAGGAGAAGGTTAAACTATTGCAGTATGTAGGAAGTGTAAAGGCTTGGAACTTTAACTTTGAAGGCGGTGGTTGGAACTCCAACTACGCTAAAACTAAGGAGGAATCGATTAAGATGGCTAAGAAGGAATATAAAGGTTCTAAGTATACTGTTGTTAACGAATCTACCTTTAGAGTTGCAACTGAAGCTGATACAAAAAACTTACTGAGTTTATTTTACTAAAATAATTAGTAAAAAGTTTGGTAGTCTCAATTATTTTTCGTATGTTAGTACTGTAATTGAGTGAGAGAGTTAAACCCTTAAAACATATAAATGAAATTAGAAAGTGTAAAAAAAATAGTTGAAGAAACAATTCCAAAGATTGAGAAGCATTATGGGTTATCAAAGTTCTTTCCAGAGTGTACTCCTTATATAGAATACGAAACTTCTATCTATGGTAGGTTAAGTGGTGAAGAGGATGATGGTACATTTGGTGAACAAACACCACATGCTGAGTTTGATAGAATGGATAACTCAATTGTTATTTACTACCCTAAGATGGAAAGTAAAAAGCATATCGTTCAAACTTTGGTTCACGAATATCAACATTACCTTCAATCCCCATTATGGATGAAGAGATATTACACTATGGGATATAACTATAACAATCACCCATACGAAGTTGCGGCTTACAAAGAAGAATCTAACTATAAAATGTTTATGTAATGATAAAGAAAATTAAATCAAAATTACTGACTTACTTATTTACCGATTGGGTAAAAACTGAAACTGATTTGGAAACTCTTAAACTAACATCTGAGATGTTGAAAAATAGAGAGATTCAAATTACTGGAATCAAACCTGTATTAGGATTCAGGTCTCACGCTGATACTAATATACAATAGTATGTATTGGAGCTCTGATATGATACAAATGGGTAATGACTTGTTTGTTATAAAAAGAAAGTTTAGACAAGAATACTTCTCAAAAGTATTAGAAGCATTTGGGGCTAAGGTAGTTTGTGAAAATTACCATTGTGAGACAGTTTTAAAAAGTAAAGATGGTTATTACTATCTTTGTGATAAAGTAGATGATGCACAAATTATTTAAACCAAACTTAACTCCAAAGGAGATAATCCAAATGGGTTCATTCGGTGGAACTTATTTTCATCCAACTGATAGAAATATCGATATAGATGTGAATGAATTCCCTTCAGAATGGTTTGTAGGGTTGCCTACGGAGTTCTACTACTCTAAGAAGTATATTCGTAAGGTAAACTATTTTAAAACCAAATGCGGACAATCTCAAGAGGAGTGGGAAAAGATGGGTTGGATTAATCCAATAGACCCAAGAGGTTGGTTCCAATGGTATTGTAGATATTATATGGGTAGAAGATGTGAAGATGATGATAGACAGATTCGTAGATGGTTGAACTTCTCAGGTCCAACTGGAAGATGGAGAAATTATATCTATTCACAAATCGATAAAAGAGGTGGTGATATCTCAGATGAGAGTTATTCTTTGGGAGCTAGACAATCACTACTTCATTGGGCTTATAAAGTAAATGAAAAAGATTACGAAATTTGGAAAAATAAATAAGAAAAAGCTTGTTTATATCAAATATATTTCGTAAGTTAGTATAGTAATTGAGTTGGGGATTTAACCCCAAATATGTAAAACCTTAAAACAATAAAAAATGACTTATTCAGAATTATCAAAATTAACGATTGAAGAGTTGAGAAATCTAAACTCTAAGATAGTAGAAACAATCAAATCAAAAAAATCATTATTGGCATTAGAAACTAAAGATACCCTTTATGTTGGTGCTAACGTTTCAGTTAATCACCCTAAATTGAGTGGTAAACAATGTGTGGTTAAGAAAATCAACCGAACTAAAGCAGTTATTGAAGTTCTAAACGAATCTGCTTCGTATGGTAGTGTTGGTTCTTATAACGTTCCACTTTCAATGATTTCACTTAACTATTAATAAAATTATATATGAAAAAAATAAAACCTAATCCATTAGCAGTAGATGTTTTGTTAGACAAAGCAAGATACAAAAACGTAGTAGTATTACCAGTTCAACATGATAAGTTTCCTTCTTTAGTACGAATTGAAAAAGCACCAGCTAAGATTAAATCACTTATTGGTAAACAATATATCACACCTAAGAAAGCTCAGATTGCTATCGATTTATTATTAGGTGAGAAGTTGATATCTAAATCAGCTTCATCCGTTAAGAAAGAATTACAAGCTATTGGAGTAATCGCTGAGATTGATAGAGCATGGTAGAGTTTGACCCAAATAACGAACTTTCTGAAGAGGAGTTGAATAAGTTGGGTGAAGAAAACTTCGATGACTTCTTAGATTACTTAGACCAAAAAGCTGAACATCTAAAACAATTCACCAAACCATTGAGTTCATATCACACTAAGAGATATGCATCAATATCAGCAGCAACTCAGGGTAAAGAAATTACTGATGAAGAGTTGAAAAGAGCTGGTGAGATTGGTAAAAAGAACGAAAACGAAGCATTTGAACGTATTAAAGAACGTTTTGATGAGATGGAAAAGGATAACCCAAAATACAAAGATGAGGGTATAAAGAATATCAAAACTAATAGGTCACAATGGTTCGATTAACTTATAAAACTAAATATAAATGGTAATATTAAACAAATTAACTGGTAGAAATGTATCCTCAGAATATCTTGGATTGATGGAGGGTATCATAACAAACGAAGAGTTTGAAGAAGTAGCTTGTATTGTTCCAACTGAAGGAATCATAAATTTGGTTAGTGATGAAGAGTAGTTGGTATTATAGAGAGATGGGTAGTAGGAATAAAAAGACTGGAAAGTTATCTCACTACAACGTAAAAGTTACTGATTATCACATATCAGATTGTGAATGTAAAGCAAGAGAGTTCAGAGCTCATACACCTTGTAAACATATGAAGAGATTACATGAAAAATTAACACATTTAAGTATATAAATTATGGGAGTAGATATTTCGGGTAGAAACCCAATACACAGAACACCAAAGCACGAATACCCAAATTGGAATGAAATTTCTGATAAGGAACAAGATGAGTGGTTTGAGATGGATACCAAATGGCACAACGAAAATCCTGGTGATTACTTTAGAAGTAATTGGTGGGGATGGAGACCTATTGTTCAACTTTGTGAAAGAGTTGATAGTATCTATGGACTGGATATTAATTTTGATAACTGGGGTTCCAATGATGGAGCTGGTTTAGAAACACAACAAGAGTGTGATAAGTTATCAGCTGCATTAGAACGATTTACATCTATGATTGATTGGGTTGATGATGATGATTGGATGGGTATCTACACCGAATGTTGGAGTACTTTAAAAGGTGGGTTTGTTGATAATAGTGAAAAGGAAATTATGGAACTGAACTCTAAATACCAATATGGTGATGTAATTAGAGAAGCAATTATGTTACCAAGTGGTAAGGTTGTAGAACCTGCTCACAAAACTTACAAATCTAGAATAGATACTTTCATCAAATTCCTAAAAGAATGTGGTGGATTTTCAATTTGGTAATTAAAATAAATAAATTATGAATAAATATAAAATACAAATCACTTACTTAAACGAAAGTGATATCCAACCTGAAGTTGTTGAGCTAAACACCGATAACATCAGTTGGACAATGGAACAATATCAGAGAAATAGAAATCCTTTTAATTGGAAAGTTCTAAATGAAAAAGAATAAATATAAAGTGAAGCAATCTGAGTTGATTGAATCACTTATTGAAGCTGGTAGAGATACCGCAGTTCTAAGAGTAGAGGTAGTAGATACATCTAAAATTGAGGGACACCTTATCTATCATTGTATATATTTACATACCTCTAAGGTTAAAGAAACTTATATAATAGCTAAGGATATTACTGATGCTATGAATAGATTAGAACCATATCTTAAAGCTGGTACAACTAGTGATGTAATAAATTACATATTAGGTAGTGAAACGTTCAACAAAATAAAATAGTTATATACTTATAATTTCATATAACCAATATTAATTAATAAATACAGAAAAATGGCATCTAACAGTTCAGGACCACAACTCAACGCACTAAGAGATAATTACAATAAATTAGTTTCTAAGAGAGTAATGGTTGGTAAGAGTAAGAAGGTACAGTGGGAATCTAAAAGAAGATTTTCAAATATCTAAAAATATTCCAAAATAAGTTTGGAATTGTAAAAATTATTTCGTATATTTACGGAAGTAAAAGTGATAGAAGTATCCGTTCTTTGATTTAAGGGAGTACCAAAAGTGAAGAAGAAAAGTATCTAAGATGCTATGATGATGGAATTGGTAGACATGAGGGACTTAAAATCCCTTGAACAGTAATGTTCGTGTGGGTTCGAGCCCCACTCGTAGTACAAAGAATGGACTCGTAGCTCAGCTGGATAGAGCATCTGCCTTCTAAGCAGACGGTCACAGGTTCGAATCCTGTCGGGTTCACAAACGGTACGAAAGAATTACAATGTAGAGCAATCTACATTGAAGAGAGGAAAAAGTAAAATCCTAATACATCTGCAGATGAGAAAGGTATGGCCGTAACTGAGTTTAAAAGTAAAAACTACTGACGAGTAGTCTCATAAGGGTAGCTCTTAATAATATTGGAAAGATGGCAGAGTGGTCGAATGCACTGGTCTTGAAAACCAGCGAACTGAGAGGTTCCGTGAGTTCGAATCTCACTCTTTCCGCAGAAATCCGAATTAGCTAGTAAAAGTTTGGAGAGGTGGATTAAAGAGAGATTGAAGCAGAAGTTGATGTAAATCAGAACCAGCTAGCCTTCTCTCTCCATCAAAATAATTAAATAATTAAATAAGTAAATAAGTATGGAAATGTTTTATGTAATATTAGGTATAGTCTCAGTAATATTATTACTTCTTTTGGGGTATTTAGTGAGTGGTGTGGTTAATTTAAAAAATAGAATAGATTATTTAGAATCATTCTTAGAAGATACTGATAGAAGAGTTGATATCGAAAATAACAAAAATCAGGAACATAGATTAAATCTAATGGAGCTATTTGATGTTAAGTTAGATGTTAATGAAAAGCAGATATTATCTCAATTAGATTCTAGGTTAGATAAATTGGATAATAAATTCAAAACAAATGTAGCTTCTGGTATAGAAGTTAAAAAGGCATTAGTTGAGATAGATGTAATTCGAACTGATTTTGATGAGTTTGTAAAGATGTATCGCAACCAATAATAAATAATGTATCCATCACAGGTGATGAAATGATACTACGTGGAATACATTATTTATGCTCCGTTCGTCTATCGGTTAGGACATTAGGTTTTCATCCTAAAAAGAGGAGTTCGATTCTCCTACGGAGTACTAATATTAAAAACAAAAGATGAATAAATTAAAAGAGAAGTTTGGTAAATACTTTCAATTCAAAAATACCACAAATGGAACAGATTACTTTTTAAGAGGATTAGCAATATTACTATTTGTTATTCCAATCGGACTTTTTATTGGAGTAGGAGTTGCTCTAATCACAACAAATGCAGTATTAGCAGGATTGTTAGTTGGGGTAGGTGTATTACTTCTTATACCAATGTTATGGTTCTCACTAGCAACATCGTATAAAAGAATTAATTCATTCTTTCCTAACAAAGCAACATTATTAACTGTATTAACATTTCTATTATCATTTATAGTAGAGGGATTAAATCCTAATAATGCAGCTAGTATGGATTTAGAAAATCCAGCACCATATGTAAGTCCACTTGATAGTCCTATTTACATAGTACTTTTATTAGTATCATTGGTATGGGGTTTCTATTTAATATTTGGTAATTCAAAAATTGAAAAACATATAGGATAATTAGAAAAAGATATATTTAAATATATGAACCCTACCAATCATATAGACCCAAATGAAGAAATCAATGAAGTGAATAGCTCATTGGAGGATGGGTATGATAATTGGTATCCAGATGCTAGTATCGATTGATATTAAAACCTCTAAAATAAATAAAAAAAGTTGGTATTCCATTTGGTATTATCAACTTTTTTTTGTATATTAGTACTGTTAATGAGTGAGAGTTAAACCCTTTAAATAAACTAATATGATAACGAAAAAAGTAAGTACTGAAACAATTGAAATCGATTTAACAGGTCCACAAGGTAATGCATTTTATATCTTAGGAGTAGCTAAGAACCTTTGTAAGCAAGTTGGGATTGATTCTAAACCATTTTTAGAAGAAATGATGAGTGGTGATTATGAGAATCTGATAAAAGTATTTGATGATAAATTTGGTTCAGTAGTAACAATGTATAGGTAAATAGAGTATGGTAAATTATATAGTACACGGTGTAGCAATTATTGTAGCTGGTTGCATTATAATTGAATTTTTTAGATTAATAATAGGAAGTATTAAAGATAAAGTAAATGGGAAGAGTTAAAGAATTATTAGAAGACCACCCTGAAGATATCGCTGATTTTTCATATGAATATGAAATGTGGTTGAAATCTGATGAGTATATTCAAATGGTAAATGATGAGGTAGCTAGTTTAGCTAAAGCTTATCATCAATTCGATATATTAGAAGCATTGGAATATGCATCAAATGGAATTAATATCCAACCTGAGGAGGTTGGTAAAGAAGTTTATGATAAACTTTTTTCTGGGAAGGTAATGGAATTTTTAAATAAAAACAATGAGTAATAAAAGAAAAGCTGAGATTATAAAATTATTAACATCAACAATAGAATCTGAAAAGAATAAATCAGGAGGTGGAAATCAGAAAACAATAGCTGATTTAACCAAAAAATTACAAATGATTTTAGATGGCAAGAATAAAGGAATCCGAAGTAGAGCTTCCCGTAAATAAATTTTACGCAGCGTTTGGTGATATCTCAACAACAAAAGCTTGGGATAGACCAAATCTATATAATCTAATTAAGTGGAGGGATACTTTATTGAATCTACATAATGGATTGGATGGTATTGATTTATTCTTAGTGGGTGGATTTTCTGAATACTTACATAATCCAACAAACCCATTAACTTGGGATGTTGATATATGTTTTATTGTAGATGAATCTATCGATTATAAACGTATTAAAACTATATTAGATGATTCATTAAGAATCGGATTGGATATTGGAATATTGTTAGACCAAAAAGCTGTTACTCCATATGTATATGAACTATTTCAGAAGTTATGGAAAGGTAAGATTCCAGAAGATTATGATTATAAGAAAATGATTTTCTTTAAGAATTTTATAGATAGTGAAAAGTGGATTAATGATGTCCAAATCTATGGTGGAGGTAAGACTAATAAGCATTGGAAGGATAACCCTAAAATAGAAGTTACTAATCCATATGATGGGTTATATAAAGTTGTTGGAATGGGTGATAAATTGATTAATAAAGTTGTAAATAAATTTAATGAAGGTATTTATAAAGGGAAGGATGTTAATCTAAAAACATCTGACTTTGAGTTTACAACATAAAAAATATAAGTATGGATATGAATATGATAGCAACTATTATGGTTGCAATTTTGATTTTTTTGGTAGTTTGCACTCCAATAGTACTACTTAGTATATTAGTAGTTAGAACTAATAAACCAAAAATACCTCAAAATAAGATGAAGTTAGAGCAGTTAGAACAAAATGATTATCAAATAGCTGATGATGTAAATAAAGCATTCACCGATTTTGCTTCTGATTTAGAATCTATATCCAAACGATTGGATGAAATTGAAGGAAAGTTGGATAGAGAAGAAAATACAGTAGAAGGTTTTAATTCAAAACGATGAAGAATTTAATTTACGGATTACTACTATTCACAGTAGCTCAAGCAATAATTTGGATTCAAACTAATGGACAATTTGTTTGGCCTTGGTTTAAAAGAAATCCATTTTTAGTATCATTAGCTGGAGGTACTATAATATCATACGTTTTCATTAAAGGAACGTGGTTAGTTGCAGAATACTTTGATGGTCAACTTTGGCCTGGTAGATTCATAGGACAAGCAAGTGGTATTGTAATATTTGCAGTAATGACTTGGTTCTTGTTGGATGAGGGGATTAATACTAAAACAACAATATCATTAATTCTTGCTCTTTGTTTATTCGGAGTACAAATCTTTTGGAAATGAAAGAAATAAAGTTTACATTTACCGAATGTTATTTTCCACCATGCACTTGGGGGTTTTGGAGACCTATGGAAGTAGAAATTGGATTCGTAGAAGATTACATAAACCAACATTGTATTACAATAAAAAAGCCTGAGGTTGGTGAATGGGTTTCAATGGATAATATTATAGCATTGTGAAGATTGAAGATATAGATAGAATCATCGAAATGGCGTGGGAAGATAGAACTCCATTCGAAGCAATAGAGTTTCAATTTGGTATTAAAGAGAATGATGTTCGTAAGATAATGAGAACTCATATGAAAGAGTCATCATTTAAGATGTGGAGAAAAAGAGTAAAAGGTAGAAAAACTAAACATAGTAAAACATCAGAATCAAATAGATTTAAATCTCAAAATCAATAATGCATAAAATAGTAAATTCTTTCAAACCCAAACAATATGCATATCTTCAACAATTAATTGAATGGTATTCAGGTGATGATTGGAAAGAAGTTCAAGAAGTTAAAGTAAAATGGTTAAGAGGTTTGGCAAGAAAGGGAGTTTACACAGACCACAATAAACGAATGTTAAACAAAATGGTAAAACAATATAATGAAAGAAATTGATTTACATGGATTAACACATGATGTGGCAGTTGATAGAGCTGAAGATTTTGTATTGATGGAATCACACGATACCATATTTCAATGTAGAATCATTACAGGCAAATCAGATACATTATCTAAGAAGGTAATAAAGATGTTGGAAACACACGACTTCAATTGGTATGTACCGGGTTGGAATGCTGGTGAAATAATAGTTACTCATTAATTTGGATAATTGAAATATTATTCGTATATTAGTAAAAATAAAAAGTTATGATTGAAAGGAAAGATAAAAAAGTAGTTGGATTTACCGCTGGTAACTTTGATATTATCCATCCTGGTTATGTGTACACATTCCAAACAGCTAAGAAACACTGTGATTACTTTATGGTGTTCCTTCAGAATGACCCATCATTAGATAGGGAGAATAAGTACACACCTGTTGTACCAAGAGCTGAAAGATATAATACTTTGATGGAAATGGAATCAGTTGATGCAGTTTATACCTATCAAACTGAAGAAGAGTTGTATGAGTTAATTAAGTTCTTTAAACCTGATGTGAGAATCTTAGGTGAAGATTATATTGGTAAAAGATTTACTGGTGATGACTTACCTCAAGAAATTATATATACCTCACGAGCACATGGTTGGAGTACAACTAAATTAAAGAATGATATTACAATCCAAACTTTAAAAAACAATCCAAAATTATTGTTATCCAATCCTGATGTTTTGGAAAATATTAAGAATTTAAAATACGATGGAGATGAGTAGAGAAAAATGTATTACGTGTCAAGAAGATACACCATACCATTTCAGCACTGATATTGAGTATCGTTCTCATTATGTAGAAGGAGCTGGACAATTATGTGAAGCATGTTGGGATAACTGCTTTGAGAAAACGAATTAAAAAACAAAGTTATGAGTAAAGAAAAACTACCACAAGTCTATGAAGAAAATAAAAAGGTATTCAATATACCAGAATCATTCATAGCTGATAATCCTAATAATTATGTATTGGGTGAGAAATTAAGAACAATGTATAATAACCGTCATAACGAAGCATCAGAATGAAATTAGATTTTAGAGCAAGGGTATCGTTTACATTAACAAACGTTACTAAACCAATGACATTGGATTCGGAAGATTTCAGAAATGTTGAACCACCATTTGAAGGAGAGACAGAAGAGGAGTTTTTCACATACATATCAGAAAACCTTCAAAGTTGGGAAGGTGAAGAGTTTATGGAAGCTAATGTAGATAAATTCTCAGAACAAATGTTAGATGAGATGTATAATACATTTGTGGAATATCCAACAATAGAGATGTTTGATTCAAGAACTAAAAGTGATGAAGTTTTTTTAGATGGTGGTACTATTGATAAAGAATATACCAAATACGCAGGGTTTAATCCAAAATATAATAATGGTTACTAATGGCTAAATTGAGAAGAATGGTAACTGAAGTTACTTACATTTGGTATGAAGCTGAGTTAACGGATGAACAAGCTAAAGCATACAAAGAAGGTGATGAGATTAATAAATGGGATATCATCGAAGAAGTAGAAGATGATATGGATTTCATAAGAGATAAACCTATATCCGATAATGTTGAATACGAATTAATAGAAGAATAAGTTATGGCAAACCATATGGAAACTTACATCCAAGTTAAGAATGGGGATGTTAACGTAATAGAAAAGTTAAAAGAAATATTTACACCAATAGAAGGTGAGTATCAAGTTGATGCATCTGTGTTGGTTGATAAAATCTATGATAAATCACCTGAAGAATACGATAGAGGTTGGATGATTGATGAGGTTGGTGCTAAGTGGATGTATTCTGAGTTTGATTTAGATGATGATTTAGATTATATGGAGTTGAGATTAACATCAGCATGGAGTGTACCTCAACAATTCTTAGAGAAGTTAGCAAAGGTTCTAAGTGATATTAAAGAAGATTGTTATATCTTAGGTACATATGAAGATGAAGGACTTGACCCAATTGGAGCATTCTTATACTCAAAAGGTTGGGATGATATAGAAGATTACGATATGGATATCGACTATGATAAGATGTGGGATGATGATGATTACAGAGATGATATCTATGATAAACTCAATGAGTTGAGAAATGAAATGGAAGAATGTTATCACGAACATTTAGAAGATAAGAAAAAGTATCCTGAGGATTATATCTAATTACATACAATTAATCAATAATTATTAAAATTATATGAAATCACATATATTTATAGAAAACAATACCGATGCTATGGGATTAAAAGAAACGATTGCTAAGAAAATTTTAGAGATGAAACTGAATAGTGCTACAAAACATATGAGTAAAGCTATTCAAAAATTACAACAACAATTTGATGATTTAATTACATCGGATAAAGAATCTAAGTAGTAAACTTCACCAAAAAGAGAACTAAAGAGAAGCTAATGCTTCTCTTTTTTTTTTGAAAATAAATAAGAAAAAGCTTGTGTATGTCAAATGTATTTTGTATATTAGTGGGGTAGTTGAGAGGGAGAGAGTTCCCCACTACATTAACCCTTTTAAACCAATAATATATGAATTATTTAGTACAACCCCAATCACTTATCGATAGAGCAATTAGAATTCCTTCTTTTGCTAGTATGTTCTCAAAAGAACAAATCCAATTTTCCGAATTATCAGATATCGCAACTCAGGTTGTTGAAGAGTGGAGTTCTGATTGGGATGAAGGACATGGATTTGGTTCCTCTGATGGAACTTTTATGTTGAAAGACTTTATGGATACAGTTATTAGTAACTTCACTAATAGTGTTTACAAAAAAAGTGGATATCAGACAGTATTCAATCCAACGTTATCGGTAGAATACAAATATGCTGAATCTGAGTTAGTATCATTTGAAGATGACGGACAATTTTAAAATATATAAAGATGAGAATAGATTATAACATATTAAAAAAGATAGAAGAGTGGTATGGTTCGGATG
>ERZ1046568.2437-NODE-2437-length-12129-cov-4.635001_pt1 | contig 12129 bp, 8 predicted proteins | sample MGYA00383092_ERZ1046568 | MGnify/ENA primary metagenome ERZ1046568 (study PRJEB29581, sample SAMEA5548362) | metagenome | biome: marine; feature: coastal; material: water | depth 1 m | study: Short-term variability in the microbial, nano- and picoplankton... | reverse complement strand
AAAAATTCGGAACAGATTTCAAATCAGAAGGGATCGTGAATCACATAGAAAGAATCGCCCTAAGCTTAGATGGCGCTGGGAAAAACTTTGATAAAATGAAAGTAGCTTCAGATTCTATAAATGCCGTTTCAGGAACTGTCACTAAATTAGCTACTGATGCTAGGGCGGCGATAGAAGAGCAAAATGCTCATATTACGAACCTTAGGGCTAGGGCGATTTCACAAGATGCGAAAATAAAAGCCATTAACGATGGAGTGAATAAATAATTACAATGAGCCTCCTAGTCAATAATGTAGTAAGTTCTTCTTCTCAGATAAGTTATTCCTATCTAGGGACAGAAGAAATATTTGGGTACACGCTTAATTTAAATTATAAGATTAAAGTAGAAGATGTGCGATTTGATAATAATGATGGAGTCTTACTTTCGGGAAGATCCGCTATCAGGTTAGCTTACAAGCGTCAGAATATAACTGCAAGAATTGCTGGAGATGAAATACTAAATGGTTTGATAACAAGTTTATCTTTCTCCGAGAGTTCTTTGACTGGTGAAGAAACGGTTGACATTACAATCGAAGAAAGGAGAAGGTTGGATAGTTACAGTTCTAGTGCATTCGCAAAATATATACCAAGTCCTCATTTATTGACTGAATTCAAAGAAAGCTATAATTTTAGTAGGTCTGGACCGAATTACTCCTATAGTAGAACTATATCTGTTAAATATGCTCAAGACATAGGGGGGGGGTTTCTTCATAACGCTAAAACATTCTTAACTAACTATTACTACGAGAATAGACCTCAAATAGGTTATTATGAAGACGGGATTTCTGAAAACGCTAGATTCGATAAGGGCTTCAATGGATTACTCACAGAAAATATAGATTTAATTAACTTGTCAGTAGAGTTACAAGAAAACTTTGAATCTTCCTTTATTATAGAATCAGAGAATGTCTCTAAAAATATAAAAAATTCTATATCTCTGCAGCCCAATGGATACTTAGCTAAATCCATTAGTGTGGATCTAACTTCATTAAGGAACGACTCCTCTAATGTTTTATCTGCCGCTATAGCTTCCACTATAGATTCCATCGTAACACAAGAGAATTCTCAGTTTGGTCAGCCTATTTCTATACAAAAGGGGATAACGAAAGACTCAAATAAAGCCAGTATACAAATAGATTTTTCTACTGACCCAAGAACTTCGCAGAATAATGTAATTGAGTATAGTTGTAGTAAGCAGAAAAGTGGAGCCTTTCTTCAATATGAATTAACTGTAAAATACAAATCTAGAGGTAAGAACATTACTCAAAGGTACGACAATGTTATTTCTATCTGGGAGTCTGCCAAGGGTGATAATGAAAGCAAGGTTTCGGGGTTATTTTCAGAAGCCACTAATATATATGAGAAATCAAGGTCTGCAGATATAAGGAAAAATGAAGGGAAGATATCTGAAAAGATAATTTATATCACAGACGACTCTTATGATGTTTCAGGGCTAACTGATGGGATTATAAAATATAAAATCAACATATCGAAACAAGATAAAACCAAAAGAAGTGCTCCCGTCGTAGACTTAGTCAATCTGAAACAAAAACTCGTAACTTCTAGATTAGATAAATTAGGTTCTGCTACAGTAACGGCAACAGCTATTTCAGAACCTTCTTATGGTAGATTTTTCGGGAAAGACTTCTTAGCCACGAAAACCACAGAAATGAATGCCTCTTTAGAAGAGACAACTTACTACGCGACAAGCGATAATTTTAGCATTGATTTAATGAACGGGACGACAACTCGTGTAATAACTTATATAATTGCTTAACATGGCCACTTCTATTACATATGGTAGTTACTCTTTTCCTGAGCCTCTCCCTTTATTCTCTGAAGAGGATGAAGTTGTAACTCTAGGAGGAATTTATGATCATAGTGCCATCAGGGTTAATTTAGTTGGGTATTTTACTGGCTCAGATCTTGCTGCATTAGATTTAAAAAAAATGCAGATGGTTAGTGGTTTTCTTCATGAATACGAAGACCTCACTATTACCGTCGAAAATGAATCTAAAACCTGCCCTAAATCTTTCGTAGAAAACATTGATTTTGGAGAAAGTGATTTAACGACAATATTACCTTATAATCTAAGCGTCTTGTACTATTCTGGAGAAAGTTTCTCTAATTTATTCAAAGTGGCTGAGCCTGTAGATAATTGGTCTTATTCAGAGGGGGAAAATAAAATTATTACTGCGACCCATACGGTTTCTGCGAAAGGGGTTAAGGTAGACGGGACGGATGCTTTCAATAACGCCGTATCTTTTGTTAATTTAAAGATGCAGGGTGGATTTACAAATGTCGCTTTATTTAATAGTGGGCATGATTCCTTTTTAACCTCTAGGACTGAAGATATAGACTTAAGTAATAATGTTTATGGTGTAACAGAGCAGTACTCTTATTCTTCTTCTGACGACCCAATTAGCAGTAATGGCATTGTAGGCACCTCTACGTCGATTTCTTACAATTCTGATCAAGAGCTTAGCGTGTCTGTCCAAGGCTCGTTACAGGGTGCGATAGACGCAAATACAGGATCTCAGGTTGGTTTATTAACCACGGGAGATTTCCCACCTGAAAAAGCTACGGAAATAGCGATAAACGCCATAGTAAACTCTTACTCTGATTATGAGTCTGGTGTCTATAGTTTTATATCAAATGGGCCTAGCGCTTTCAAATATGACTTAGACACAGGAGCTAACTTACTTAATTTTTCATTTTCATTCTCAGATGTAGAAAATCTAGATATTATCAATGGGGATGTTGTTCATAAATATAATGCTTCAGTCAATTTATCGAAAGATTCCTCTTTAACTGACATTTCTATCCAAGGGGCCTTAAATTACCAAGGAGTATTGCCTATAAGCATTACTGGAGAATTTGAGGATAGCACAAGATTTCAAGCAATAGAGACTGCTTTTTCGACAATAGACCCTTATCTTTTAGCGAAAACAGCTATAAATGACTATACTGTTATAGCAACAGGTTACAAATTTAATTCATCTTATTTAAATGAAGAACCAATAAACTTTTCTATACAAAAAGATCCTGTTGAAAATACCTTAAGTTACAATTATACTTATAATAACTCCACGGACTATTCTAATGGATCTTTGAATGACTTAACTATGTCTATAAAAGACAAGACTCCTATCCAGTTAAGTAGCGTACAAGAAACTATTAGTGGATTCCAAGCTTCGGAGATTATTTCAAGAACGTTGGGTGAATATTCTATATCGGCTCAATGCAATAACCAAGGAGATAAACTGGACACTTTAAAAGATATTGTTTCTGGATTTTGTAGTGGATTTAATATAATTTCAGAAAACTACTCTACTGGAGAAAGTAACATATCATATAATTTAGCAAAATATTATTAATGAGTAGCACTGGGTTAAGCATAAAAATTGAAGAGGGTCTCGGTTCCAATCGAAGACTATCGGCATTTTATGATTTTGTTTATTCATCTAATGAAGTTGATGTATTAGGAGGTGATTCAGAATTTACTGGAGTCATACTTAATGATTCTCTTTGCAACGATTCTTCTTTGCATACGGGGTATGTTTTAGGGTCTTATGATTCTTTGGAATCCACTTCCTCAAACGAGTTGGCTTCCTTACTTTCTAATGGTAATCTAGACTTGAGGAGCGGTAATTTTATCGTTCCATCGGAGGGTTTATCGTTTTCAGATGTTTCTATAATTGTAGACTTTGAATTTTCTGAGGGTATATCAGATGGAGTCATCATAGGATGTTTCGATAAAGGAATTGAAACAAATGCTGGATTTAATCTTACAGGGGTAACTTCTGAAGGCTTCAATGTCGGAGTTACGGAAAGAGGCCATCTTTTTTGCCAAACTTTTGGTTCCAATGGTGATTCTATAGAGGTGATGTATGACACTGAACTTTCTAGGAGAAACTTAATATCTGTCTCTGTGTATGATTCAGCCCTACAAGTTTCCAGTTTTGATTATTTAAACGATCTTGTCTCAAGCATAGATGTGTCTATTGAAAATGAATATGTTGATGGAACTGGTTCATTAATTTTCGGAGGTTCCAATCTTTATCACAGATCTTCATCAGAAACCGAGGGTACATTTAACGGGACTCTAAATAACGTAGTTATCCTTTCGGGATTTGTTGATGGTAGTGTATTAAAAGATATTGGAGAAGGGTTACTAAGTAATTATTCTTACACTGCCCCTGTGGAAACTCAGCATCAAAGAGTCACTGGCTATAGTGAGACTATAACTTATAAAACGGGAATTATTGGATATGACTATAATGTAACAGGAACTTTATCTATAATAACAGGTAGAGAATATATCACAGGTAGTTTTACTAGCAGCTCCGCTGAGTTGAAAGAAGAGGGTGAGAGGTATTATAAATATTACACCTTGGATAATGGCTCTTCAAAAACCTTTTATAAAGAAGAATTGGGAAAATTACACTCTAACTCTGGGTACGTTTACTATCCTACGGGGGAAGGGGCTTATGATACTCTAGGCTTAAATGACATCTCAGAATCGATACAGACGTATACCGAAATTTCGGGCATAGAGCAAGATAAGATTAACATAGACTTATATGGAAAAACTTTACAAACGGGAGTGTTGAGTGAGATTAGTGGAGTAATTACTTCTCCACTTCAAGAAACATTCTCTACATTTACTGAGGCCGTCTCTGGGCTTTCATTGACTGAAGAATCCACTCTATTTAAGAAGGATTTTATTTATTACTTGGGGGTCAGACCATGAATTTAAATTATATTTTATACACAGGAGATACGACTATAACAGGTAGTAAAAAGGATATCTTTGATAGTAATCAAATCGGTTACTATTCCTTGGCTAATAGTTTCATTGGGAGCAGTTACATATTACTAGATTCAGAAGGGAACCGTAAAAACGATTCTTTTTTCTTCGACCATGAAATAATCACAGGGAGTTATAGTTCCACTGTATCAATAAACTCTCAGACCTTATTGGAGGGACGTTTAGATATTTTAGAATCATCAAATAAAAATTATTATAGTGTAGGCGGTTCAGGATGCTACTCTATAGATCCAGAGAATTCTGAAGGTAAATTTATTTTTAGTGAAGATCTGTATACAGATAACGATGATGAAATATTATATAATTACAGAGACCCCTACTCAGGGGTTGTTTCCTTAAAATCTTCAAACGGTACTTTCAGTAACTCTATAACTAGTTTAGCTCAAAAAACAAATACCGTATATGGTGATGCTAGTAGCGTAACTTTAATGTTCGAAAAGTATGATGTGTTTTTTAATGGTCAAAAGCTTTACGAGGGAGATTACCCTATTAGCAGTGCTACAGGAAAATTATTTTCAGTCAAAAAGCCAGATAAGATCAATGACTTCTCATCTGATGAGATTGACTCATATGGTAGCGGCTTTGTGGAAAACCAAGTCAATTTTTACTCTAATGGTCTAGAACAAAACCCTGAAGATTTTTTACAATTACATACAGGTGTATATATGATTGAAAGACAAATTCCTGTTTCGATGCAATTAATTAATCCGATAACCTTAACCTCTTCTATATAATGCCTATATCAAACGCAGAAACAATAGTTTCCTTGGATATTAATTTTTCAAATGGTGGGGGTAGTCATTCGGCTAGCATTAAAACAGTTTTGAAGGCTAAGGATTTATCTAACGATGAAGAATTGGGGTCTTTAATCGGATCAAGCTCTAAGAGAACAACCTTCTCAAATGAAAAAATACAAACTTTAATGAATAATTTCATTGAGGTTGAAAAAACAATTTCTCAAGATGGTACTAAAAAATCAATATCTAGGAAATACCAAGATGTAACCTCTTTAAAATTAAAATCTCATTGCTTTCTTGTGAGAGGAAGGGATTGCCATCCAAATGATAAAGGATTGACTTCTGGTTCTAGAGGGTCTAGAGACGCCATGAGAACAACAACAGGAGGAGTACAATGGAATAAATCTCCAAGTTCAAACCCTTCTTACCAATTCTCTTCTAGTAATAGTTTCGGAGCTGGGGAGTATGCTACAATACCTTATTTTAGCCAATTGCCTAATAGCCCAGTAACCGCCGCAGATCAAAAATATCCATACAGGTCTCCAAAATTGTTTGGTAGCTCGATCATAATTGGTAATATTTATAATGAAGAAAGTTCTGTTACGACCTCAGGAAAAAAAACTTCTTTAACTTATTTGCAGCAAGACTTGAAGGAAGAGCTTAGCTATAATGTGGAAGAGGTTAGTGATTTTTATAAAAAGAATCCAGACTTAGCCAACTATGATTTAAAATATGGGTACACCCTATCTGAAGCGAAAACAGGTTTTGCTCAAGCTGGCATAAGTATATTTGGTTTACCAGAGTCTTCTACCGACAAAGTCTTATTCGACCAATCTGGCACCCTTGATTCTGTACTGTCCTCTATAGCATCTAAATATGGTTACTATTGGTACGTAGACCCCTTTACGATGGGTTCTGTTTATTTTGTATCCTCCGAGGCTTCTTCTCAGCTAAGTGTTATCAACCCCTTGTCTCAATCTGGGGCTTCTCAATCAAAATATTTAAATGCATCTTTCAGCGAGAACTTTATCAAACCGAAGATTGTAAACGCTTTTAGCTCTTCTATAGAGAAAAACGAGCAAACTTTTGAGTTTTCTCAGGGGGAGCGTTACTCTAGATTTCATCAACTAGATCTAAAAAAATTCCTTAAAACATTCGGGATTTCGACCTCTTTATTTAAATCTTTTTATGGTTTATTCGTCTCTGGGAAATTTGACGCCGAAACTTTTGATGCAATTGCTATAACAGCTCAAAGCAACATCAAAGGTAAAATTGATTGGTCAAAAACCAATGGAACTGGAGAAGATGATTCTTGGTGGAAAGATTCAACTCCTTTGTCTAGTATCGATTTTCAAGACTTTAACCAAATAGTCCCTGCGGCAAACTTAAGGAAAATGTTGGTGAAGGAAAATGATCACCCATTTAATTTAAAACAAGGTCATTTTATTGAAATTAGTACTTTGGCTGGGACCAGTATTGTTCGGCCATCAACCCTTCCTATATTTTCTGCTCTTCAAAGAATGTATTCTTTATTGACAAATAATATTTATTTTTCTGATAAGTTTAGTAATTGGAAGGCTAAGAGGATGAATTGGGGTAGTTCCCCTATGTCTATATCTGGACCTTTTGCTTTAGAGGCTACTGGTGAAGAGCCAGCTGTAAAAATTAAAGACGTTGACGCCCTTCAAAGTTTTAATGCTTTGTTGGTACAAAGATCAGAGAAAGATGTTTCTTTAAAGTATGCTTTTGAAAAAACTGAAGCTAAAGGCATTGGGACTCATTGTTTTATTGGGACTGTAGCTAGGAATGAAAGACAGGTAGGGAATAAGAAAGCAAAAGATTTTGATTATGACTTATTTAATGAACAAAACTATATTATTTACACAAACCCAGACAACAAAAAAACCTACGTTGGAGTTTCCGTTAAAATAAAAAATTCTATTGTCTCGTTAATATCTTCTTCTGGGAAAATCGCTAATGGAGTAATGGATATAAAAAACAAATCTAATCCTCATACTTTAAAGGCTTTCTATACTAGATCAAAACAGCCCACTAATCAGGAAGAAGGAGAGGGATCGAGAGAAGAAGAAGAAGAAAGGAGTTCCACTCAGTCTGGACTAGACGCGATACAGCAAAGGTTAGATGAGATTGCAGAAAGGTTCGATATTAGGTACTATAGTTTAAATAATAATGGAGCTTCTGGAAGCCCTTTGTCTCCAGTTACTCTCGATATAAAGAATGGATCTATTTCTGATATATTGGCCCTAGAGGGGAGCAGTTTTCCTTCAAGAATGTCTAAAGGCCCATCTCTAAAAAGTTCAAGTAGAACCATTGTAGGTTTGAGTTTACCAAACACGTTCAAAGTCACTATATCTTCGATCTCCATTCAATTAGGAGAAGCTGGAATTACGACAACAATAGCAGAGTCAACTCAGAAATTGATCCCGCCAAATGAGCAGATAATAATAGATTCTAATGGGATGTCTTTATCTTCTAATAGGAGTTCTTTGCTGTTCTCCGCTTCTCAAAAGAATTTCTTAGGACTTTAAATTTTTCAATAAAGCCCTTATCTTGCGAGCATCTTTTACTGGGATATCTTCGAACTTCTCCCAGTTCGCAGCTTCTGGATTCTGGTACTTTTCCTGAGACCAAAAAGTTCGGAGGACTTCTTTGAAATCTTCGAATGAACCTCCATTCATCTCATCTACAAAAACGGTCTTGAGTTGTGCGTGAGGAGATAATGACGCTACAGTATTAATCTCATCACTTGATGCTTCGATATAAGATACGTTAACAGCGTCTTTCGACTTATCTATTTCGTCTGCTCCTACAATATGGATATTTAAAAAGTTTCGGACACACCGAACGAAAGCCCTGTTGCAAGCTATGGTTTCTAAGAACTTAGCGGCAAAAGAACTTGTATTGTAAAGGGAAGCGTTTGCTACGTCTTCATAAATGGTATTCTGTCCAGAGCTTTCGTAGTTACGGCTCCACACAATCTTACAAGTAGCTTTCACGTACCCATCCCCTAAATTTTCAGTATTGTATGAAACGGATTCAAAACCTCTCAATTTAGCTAATTCCTTAATGCCTCCCAGCATAATTAGGAGCTGGTTATCTTTTAATCCCTGAACAGTCCTTGGAACAGTTTTTTTTCTAGCTTCGAACCAGCCTTTATTTGGATAAAGGAATTCGTCCTTTACCATGGACCTCCAATCCACAGACCCATCTTCATTAAAAAAATATGTAACGTTGTCTAGGAGGCCATGCTCATTTCTCTTGTAAATGTCAGGGCCGTAATCATTAAACTCACTCATTGCCATCTGTGTATATCATAAGGTGCTCTAAGTCAAGGAAAATGTCATTAATATTTTTGCCTTCGTTAGCTTGATATAAAGAACTATGAGCCATCCCATTTTTATAGTAGAGTCCGTACGATTTTATTTTAAAATCTTTATTTTTTAAATCGACGAGTTTTCTGCTTTTTTTTATCTTATCTCGTTTCGAAAATAGAAATATTTTATGATCAAAAAACTTAAACCTTTGTCCTGACAAGTTTTTCTTTTTCGTACAAAACAAGTTTAAACTAATTCCTTTTTGTTTAACTAAGTTAACAAAATCCTCATTAAAGCTATCAGAAAAATAATTTATTACTTGTATATTCTTATAGGAAATAGTCTCCTCACTTAAAATCTTTTTTGTTACAATGGAAACTTTATTCTGAGAGAATAAGTGAGAGATATTGTCTTCATTGTGAAGCAAGTCTAACCTAATAATAATATTTTTATCAACACAGTCGTATTTTTTATCTGGGATGACATGAGTTATTTTGTTTTTATACTTATTCCCAATGAATAAGGTTTCTCTTCCAGAACTTGTTTCATTTAAATTTTTTAGTATAGCGTCAGCTATTTGTTCTGGGTTTATGAGATTGATGGTTTTTGGGTTCTCTTTCAAAGAAAAGCTGGGCTTTTTCCCATCTCTATGAGACTCTATGATAATACTATCTTCTGCGTTCCCCCAAATAGGATTACATGTTGTGGAATGAGTATGAGAATATATAGATACAATTTTCTTTTTAAAACTGGAAGCGATATGGACAGGAAGACTATCAGTCCCAACATGCATTATTCCATTTTTAATTATGTATGCGGATTGCTTTATTGAATTTGTTTTAGCGAATCTATCTGCATTTTTTATAATAGGTTCTTTTCCCGAGCCTATTTGTATGAATTTTATTTTAGGGCAAGACTTTTTAACTATTAGAATAACCTCCTCCCAATAATCATACTCTTTAGAAGAAACTTTGTTATCTGTATGTATGGTGATATAGTCACTTTCTAATATTGGGAAAAAGTGTGGCTTAAATACAGGCTCTCCGATTCTAACCCCTAGATCTTTTGCGTAAACTTCTGCTAAATGACTCATTGTAATTTAAATTGATTTTTGTCTTTCCCGTTATGGGTATAACTGTAAGTTTTCTGAGTCATGCAGTGTGGCAAGAAGGCGATATCGAAAAGACCTTCGTGATTATTTTGCCCTTCAAGTAGGTATAGATTCTCGAAAGATTCTGAGTAAGGTATAACCTTATACACAAAAGGATTATCGTTGATTAAATCAAAAAACTCTGTATTAGTTGAGAAGAATATTTTTTTATCTGGGTAAAGTTCTTGTAGGTTCTCCATTAAGGAATTGGCTATTAAAACATCTCCCGCAGACCTAGGAAGGATCACGCCTATTCTATCTTTTAACGGAACCTCTTTAAGTAATTCTTCTATATCAAATTTTTTAACTTCTTTTTTCGTTACCTCTTCTTTAGCTTGTTTTTTTAATTCGACTGTTTTTATAAAAGATTTCAGTTTTTCAACGGTTGATTGAACCGAAAATTTTTCTTTTACGTATTGCTCCCCCGTTTTAATTAATCTAGACTTAGATTCTTCATCCATTGTGTAGACTTGTTTTAACCTTTCGTGAATACTATCTGGACACGTAGTTGCTTTTATAAATTGAGTACTCGGCTCTCTATACTCGTTCCAAGCCAAAGGAAGCCCTCCTTGATGTTCGTATGCCGAATCTGTACCACAGGAGTAATCTGTCACTAAGGTTATCAACCCAGCAGCCTTAGCTTCTTGAATGGGGAGTTCTTGGCCACCACTGGTAAAAGGATGGCAATAGACATCCATTAAATTATATATTTCATTTAGCTCTTTTTCTCCTACCCCCTTGGAGCTATTTTTAGTTTTGACAGACTTTTGTCCTCCGCAGGAAGAGCAGTCCTTATCTTCTCCTGAGTAGGGTTGGACAAAGTAATCGTCACACTTATGGCAAACATAGGTCGCTAAAACCTCTCCATTATCTAATCCTTTCTCCTTAAGGTATCTAGGTATATCCCAACCCATTTGTTTTTCGCCCCAATCTGTATGTAATAAGAGTTTTGTTGAGACTTCTGGGTTCCCTTCTTTGAACTTTTTAAATCCTTCCAATAGATTCGGGACAGATTTCCTTAATTGATTTTTAAAAACAAAACCAATAACAAAAGTATTATCAAGGCCGTGCAGGTTTCGAAGTTCATCTCTGTTCTCTAATGGTTTGAAGTGACTATAATCAACTGCTCCATGTACAGTCTCTACTGTTTTATGGCCCAAATCTTTCATTGCTTTCTCTGCGAAAGAAGCCCAAACAAGCATTTGATCGCACTTAGGTTCCATCTGAAGCGCTTGATCTAAGATGGGTAAGCTATCCAAGGTTGTCCATATGATTTTTTTGGTCTTATTCCACCACTCTTTTTTTTCATATTCCCTAAACGCCCAAACGTCCTCTATGCCTAAAAAAACATCAGGCTTCACTTCTTCTACTATTTTATCTATGTTGTAAAAGCCATATTGAGCTGCTCTTTTCTTTGTAGGGTCTTTCTCTATTGCTCCTAGAATCCTTGGGTCTGATGGGTATGTTCCATAAGATTCCCAAGGAGTCCCGATATCTCTACCAGAGGGAACTCCATTGGCAGCTTCTACAACTTCTATCTCTGGATCTTGGTGTAGAGCTAAAAGAATATTTTTCATATTCTTGCCAAACCCAGTTACCATACGGCAATAATTGGACTGTACTAATACTTTAATCTTAGAATGGGACATCATCATCATCCTCTTCTGTTGGAGAGGGTTTCGGGGCTGGCTTTTGGTATGAATTTTGAGAGGTTTTTTTATAAGCTTGTGCTTGAGCTGTAAAACTTTCTTTAATATAATATTCTAGTAAGATCGCTAGAGCTTCGGCCTCCCCCGCTTCCATAGGTAGCTTGAAGTATTGCGAAGAATCTTTTGTAATGGTGAACCCCCATGCTGGAGTTTTGTAATTAGTTTCCGTCCATTCGCCTTGAACATTCTTATTTTTAATTGTTCTATTTTTATCCCAAGGAGTCAGTTTAATGACTGTTGTTTTTTCTTGGGTTTTGTGGAACCCTAAGAAAGGGATACGGGTTTTGAACGAAGAGATGAATTCACCCGCTTCAACTTCAGTTAACTT
>ERZ1046568.2429-NODE-2429-length-12151-cov-5.060847_pt1 | contig 12151 bp, 22 predicted proteins | sample MGYA00383092_ERZ1046568 | MGnify/ENA primary metagenome ERZ1046568 (study PRJEB29581, sample SAMEA5548362) | metagenome | biome: marine; feature: coastal; material: water | depth 1 m | study: Short-term variability in the microbial, nano- and picoplankton... | reverse complement strand
AAATGAATGAACTCTTAGCAGAGATTGAAAGGCTCAAAGCGCAAATAAACAAATAGGAACTCTGATATAATATAGATATGAGCTATAGATACAAACAACGAATTAAAAGAAAACTTCCGCTTTCTCAACGGATTCTTTCAAACCTTAGATTATTAACAAAGAAAATATATACTACATGAAAAAGTTTGCACTCTTAATAATGATAGGCAATGCCTTACTTATACCACTTTCCATCATACCTGAACTTGATCTATCAATGCTATTGATTTCAACATCCATATTCCTTTTCCTTTACCTAGATATTTTCATTTTAAAAAATATATAATTAATGTACACAAATTCAAATAGACATAGAATGCACGAAAATTTCCCATTTAAAGAAGGTGATTATGTAACATATACCGTTGGAGATATAATGATTGGCTCTGGCGAAATCTTTAAGGTATGCAAAGATGATCAAGTCATTATCCAAACTGGAAATGGTGGGCGTGGGCTTGAATATATAAACAAGTCCAGAATCTTAGAGGTAAAAAAATAAATTTATGATTATATTAACAGATTGTGATGGAGTCCTTCTTGATTGGGCTCAAAGTTATCATTGGTGGATGCACCGTAAAGGTTATCGTCAAGTGAATCCTAATGAATATGCAATGGATAAGTGTTATGGAATTCCACGAGATGAATCAAAGGAACTATGTAAGACATTCTGCGAATCAGCTGCAATTGGTTTTCTTCCACCCCTACGAGATGCTGTGAAATATGTTCGCAAGTTGCATGAAGAACATGGTGCAGTATTCCATTGTATTACATCTATGAGCGATGATCCTTGGGCTATCAAACTTCGTGAACAGAATCTTGATCGAATCTTTGGTGAAGGTGTCTTCGAACGTGTTGTCTGCCTTGGATGTGGAGATGATAAGGATGAAGCTCTTGAACGCTATCGAGATTCTGACTTTATGTGGGTTGAAGATAAATCTGAAAATGCAGATCTTGGAGCAACAATGGGTCTTAACACATTTCTCTTAGATCATATCTATAATAAAGACGATATACTTGATGATCGTGTAACGCGTGTTAACAATTGGAAAGAAATTTATGACTATGTTGGTTGAGAATGCCCTTGGAATTATCTACAATATTTGTTTTATCGGATGCTTTTGGCCCCAGATTTTCAAATCAATTAAAACGCAATCAGTTGAAGATGTGAGCATTATGCTATGTTTTATGTCAATTGTTGGCTATATGGCAGCTCTTGGATATGCTCTAATGAAATTTGGGTTTGACTATTGGCTCTGTATCAATTATATTCTAAGTGGAATATCTGTGATCGTGATGATCGCAGTGTATTACAAATACAAGAAATAATGAAGAATATATTAGTAACAGGTGGTGCAGGTTTCATTGGAAGTCATCTATGTGAGAGATTACATAAAGATGGATATAATGTCACAAGTCTAGATAATTATTTTACTGGCTCAATTGATAATCATATCGATGGAGTTAATTATATCAATGCTCCTACATGCGATATTCGTTATGCACCCATTATGAGAACACCCGATATTGTATATCATCTAGGTGAATATTCTCGTGTTGAACAGAGTTTTAGTGATGTTCGACTTGTCCACGAATATAATACAAAGGGAACTATCGAAGTGCTTGAATATGTAAGAGAGGTCGGAGCCAAGCTCGTCTATTCTGGTAGTAGCACAAAGTTTAGTGATAACGGCGCAGGCGCGTCTCCTTATGCTTTCAGTAAGGCTAAGAATACCGAACTTGTAATGAACTACGGCAAGTGGTATGATATGCCATACGCCATATCATATTTCTATAATGTCTATGGAGGTCGAGAAATCAAAGAAGGAAAGTATGCGACACTTATCGCTCTATTCAAAGATAAGATAGAGAAAGGTGAGAAATTGACCGTTGTATCACCCGGTACTCAAAAAAGAAATTTTACACACATTGATGATATCATTGATGCTCTTGTATTAATCGGTGAACACGGTGAAGGTGATGGATATGGAATTGGATCAGAGGAATCTTATTCTGTTTTAGATGTCGCAAAGATGTTAAATGGTGATATTCAAATGTTGCCTGAAAGAAAAGGCAATAGAATGACAGGCGATGTCATAACAGATAAAACAAAAGCCTTGGGTTGGAATACAGAGAAAAACTTGAAAGATTATATTAATACACTATGAGCAAACTGATATTCATTGATACAGAAACAACTGGAGTTGTTAGAGAAAGACATGAGATTGTTCAACTCGCGGCTATTGTGACTAATGAAGATGCATCTGAGGTATTAGATGAGATCAACATCACGATTCGACCAGAGATGATAGACACCATTGATCCAGCTGCGATTGCAGTCTGTCATAAGACAGTTGATGATTTGTTATCAAATGAATATAGCATGAAAGAGGCGCATAAAGTTTTCTGTGATTTTCTAGGCAAGCATATTAATAGGTATGATAGAAGTGATAAGGCTCAGTTCATTGCATACAATTCTCCATTCGATGAAGACTTTGTTCGATCACTATTTGATCGATGTGGAGATAATTATTATGGCGCATGGTTTTGGAATCCAAGTCTATGTGTGATGAGAGAGCTTGCTTTCTTGGTCAGAGATAGCAGACATAAGATCGAGAATTTCAGATTATGCACCATGTGTGAATTCCTTGGAATTGAATTCGATGAAGATAATGATGCACACGACGCGCTCTATGATGTGAGAAAGACAATTGAAATATTTAAAAAACTAATATAATGGAAAAACTATACAAAAAATCGAAGACTGGCGCTATTCAACAATGGGAAGTATTTGTTGAAGGAGATAAATACTGGACTGAGCATGGACAGGTGGATGGAAAGATCACTGTCGGTGTTCCAACTCTATGTGAAGCGAAGAATGTTGGTCGATCAAATGAAATGAGTCCATCTGAACAAGCAAAGTTTATTGCTCGCCGCAAGTGGGAAGATCGACAAAAGTATGATGGTTACACAACCAATATCAATGATGTCGATAAAGGAAAGGGTTATTTCGAATGCACCCTTGCACATAAATGGGAATCACATTGTAAGAAGATGCCTGAAAAGATTATGGGTTCACCAAAGCTTGATGGATTGCGTTGTATCATCACAAAGGATGGAGCATTCACACGTAATGGAAAACAGTATGTGACCACAAAGTTTATTGAAGAGAGTCTGAAAGATTTCTTTGATGAATTTCCAAATATGGTTCTTGATGGTGAACTATACTGTCACCGACTTCATAACGACTTTAATAAGATCACATCTCTAGCTCGAAAGAGTAAAGAAAAATCTATCAAGGAAAGTGACTGGGATGAGATTAAAGATAAGTTGAAGTTATATATCTTTGATATCTATGATCAAAATGATTCTAATAAAGACTTCATGGATCGATATGATTTTATTCATTATGAGTTTACCGACCACGATTTTGTAGTTCCTGTTCTTAATAAATTGATTACACATGATCAGATTGATGAATATCATGCTGAGTGTATTGAAGAAGGCTATGAAGGAATTATGTTACGTGATCCATCTATGCTATATGAACATACTCGTTCGAAGAAACTTCTTAAATATAAACAGTTCATTGATGATGAATTCAAGGTGATTGATATCACAGCTGGTAAGGGTATGAGAGCCACTATGGCTGGTCGAGTCCGTTGTGTGACGAAGGATGGTGTAGAATTCGAAGCATCTATGCAAGGAACTCATGAATACTTTACAGAACTCTTGGAAAAGAGAAGTGAATTCATTGGTCAAATGGCAACCATTCGATATCAGAATCTAACACCAGATGGAAAGCCTCGATTCGGAGTTATGGTTGATATTGGCAGAATTGATATATAATTTGTATAAAATTCTATATCAACGGGTTATGACTTTTGAGATCTTATAATACATGATTCTCTAAATTATTGATAATGAAAGACATAAAGGGGTTTACAAAACCCGATAAATAGATTATAATATACATATAAGATTGAGAAAGATATTCAATCAATCTGGCTCTCTAAGCCAAATATCAAATTAGAGTTAAACGTCTTGTAAAAATGGTGTCCAAACCAACTTCGGTTGAGAGGGGCGAGAAAGAATTTTTTGTTCTTTAATAAGTTCGGTGGACGTAGCCATCGCGAAAACAAACCTACGACATTTTTTAGCTTCCTTAGCTCAGCTGGTAGAGCAGCTCATTTGTACTGAGCAGGTCGTCGGTTCGATCCCGTCAGGAAGCTCCATTTTTAAGGAGAGATGGCTGAGTCTGGCTTAAGGCGGCTGACTTGAAATCAGTTGATGTGAAAGCATCCGTGGGTTCGAATCCTACTCTCTCCGCCATTTTATGTTGTGTAGTTTATATGTGGTTCAAAAACAGTCTAGTATTATCCGACGGGATAGGCAGAAAGAACCGAGGTTCAATTCCTCAGCGCAACTCCATTTTATTTTAAGCCCCTATCGTCTAAAGGCTAGGACACCGCGTTTTCATCGCGATAATCTCGGTTCGATTCCGGGTAGGGGTGCCATTTTATTGTAGAGAGGTTAGGTAGCCAAAGGAGTCTCATAAGCTTCTTGAGCAGGTTCGATTCCTGCCTCTGCAACCAATTTATGGCTCGATAGTTAAACGGATATAACACATGACTTCTAATCTTGCGTTCCAGGTTCGATTCCTGGTCGGGCTACCATCTTGTCCTATATCTTCCTACTGCATACGAGCAGTATAGGTTACTCACCTGAAAGACCTTACGAGGAGCAACGGGGAGCAGTGGATTGATCACCACTGGGGCGTTTCTTTTTTAAGGCCTTATGGCTGATACCCAAAGCCTTAAGGCTGCGGTATGGCATTTCCCTCTTTCGCCCGATAAGTAAAGGGGATTTATTTTAATAGTTCTAATAACGCATTGAGTAGAACCGTATGGTTTGTCTGGCGTTAACTATTAATCCGAAGCGTGACCAGTGGTCGATGCTCCTTCAAAGGTTTTCGCAGCACCAGCCTGGCAAATCTGCGATCAGTAGACCTGCCATGCCTCTTAATGACAAAATTCGGACATATGTGCCGTGAGAGTCGAAAGACTCCTATATCATTAATGCATACTTTGGCGAAAAAGTCTAAGAATCTGACCGAGTCTTAGATTGGTGTTTAGGTTGAGTTTGTAATTCCTCTGCGACGGCGGAGGTTGATAAAGAGGATAAGGATTGGGCTTTTCTCGGTCGACTCCCTCACACTTTATTAGGAACAGTGATATAATAATTGTATATTTATTTTAAGGGCCTGTAGCTTAATTGGTTAAAGCAGCGAACTCATAATTCGTTGAGTCTCGGTTCAAGTCCGAGCGGGCCCACCATTTTTAATTGAGTTTGTAATTCCTGTGATGTAAAGCGGGTTGATAATGAGGATAAGGACTGGGCGCTTTCGGTCGACTCCCTCACTTTTTATAAATAAACTTATAATGCGAAGTAGCTCAGCGGTAGAGCAGGTGACTGTTAATCACTTTGTCGCAGGTTCGATCCCTGCCTTCGCAGCTTTTTTAATAAATGAGACTATGTATATATTAAAATCTAAATATCACGGATCAACTTGGAATAATATTGAAGTAACACCATTGCGAGTAAAAGATTTATGGGCTTCTGTACCCAAAGCAGAAAAGCATAAAGGAAAAGAATTCTTTCAACCAGTGATGGATGATATCAAAGAGAATGGTTTACACTTTCCATTACTTGTGGTACACTCAACACATGAGCAATTATTGGAGCAGAAGAGTAAATATCGGAATAGGATGATGGATGTGCCATCAGATAATGGAGAAAAGTTATATGTTGTTTGGGGTGGTTCTAATCGTTGGCATGTAGCAAATGATCTTGGTTTCGAGTATGTAGATTGTGTCATTTTTCATAACGGTGAATTTGATGATGCTAGGAATATGCAAGGACTTCATAGGAAACCATATCAAAAGAAATTCTATTAATGTATAATATTATTAAGGATAAAGATATCCTGGTCATTGGTAATGCTATGTCAATGGATGAGGGTAAACTTAAACTCGAATTAGCTAAGAAGCCTATTGTTTGCGCATTTAATAAAGGTGTTGAAAAATACAACCCAGATATAGCTCTATTCAATACTGTGAACTATTGGATCGGCAGAATTAATAAATATAATATAAGGGGCTTGATCACTCATGTATCACCTAAAGGAAGACCAGCAGTAAAGGCTGATTTTGAAATACCACTAGATTTTATAGATGATCTACGAAGTGAAGTAGGTCCAAGACCAAGCGCTGGATGTATCGTAAATACATTCCTAGCTAAAAAAGACCTTGGTATAAAAGGAGTTACACTTATTGGTTTTGATTTCAAAACAACACCAACTTGGTATGATATGGATCGTACCGAAGAACCACATAATTATGCTCTTGAAAGAGAATACACATTAAGCACACTAGTAAAAGAAAAAGGATTTAGAATAATATGAAAGTAGCAGTATATAATGATTGTTTTACACCGAGATATAAACACTTTGGTTGTGAATTAGTAATGGAAACTATTAAAGATCAATTGCAGCGAGTCGGATGTGAGTATATCGGCTCTATAACTAAAGATGAGATCAGAGATTTAAATAAAATAAAAACACTATTCGATCGTGCAGATTTGGTTATAGTTAATGGTGAAGGCTCTTTCCATCATAATCGAAGAAGTGATATTCTCAATATTGGTGATAAATGGAACTCAATTCTTATCAACACCGTATATCAGAGTAATATGATAGATTCAAGACTTGAGAAATTTAAATATATATCGTGTCGAGAGTCTTTCAGCGCAAAAGAGATGAGTAAAGATATTGGTATGTCAATTGATACTGTACCTGATGTGATATTCACAAATAAGAGACTTCATGCGGCTGAATATAACCCTACTAAAGATCTAATCAAAGTTCGGCATGGTTCTGAACTTAGCACAAAAAATTCTGCTGATTATTTCATAAAGACTTTAGCTGATCATAGAAGAATTTCATCGATTAGTTATCATGCTCTAATTATTAGTATTATTTTGGGGCAAGAAATATGTGAGGTGATTCCATCTAATACGCATAAAAATGAGGCATTGATTCATGATTTCAATTCTGATCCAAATTATGTGCAAAATTCTATGAAGTCCATAAATGATCTATTTGATCGATTACATACATTTCTTTAGAATGGTATTGACATATTGTTTATTTTCTATATTATGAACAGTATGTTTAGAATAATTAAAGAAATGCTGATATATCTGGTGATAATTGGAACGATGCCCATTGCATTTTGCATTGCGATTATGGCGGCTTCATTCAACATCCTTCGATTCCTCTTTCAAGATTATCCTCGTATGGTCTTCAATATAGTCTATAATGTAGAGAGTTGAGTATCAATGACTTATGAACTTTTGGGTATCTCTTGAGCGAATTTCATAAGCCGTTGAGTATCAATGATATATATCTGTTTACAAAATCTGTAAAATAGATTATAATATACATATAAGATTGAGAAAGACCTATTATGAAAATTAAATATATTGTTGATAATCCTTACGGGGACAAATTCACACTCACTGATGCCCGCGATGGAGTTCATCATGAGATCCGCGAAACGTATGTTAAAGACCTCATGGATAATCATTCTGATGAATGTTTCTTCTCAGCTCGGGCTTCAGTCAATCTCCGAAGTGTACCTCAACACGAGATTTTTCCCGACACCATTAGTGAACTGAATAAATTAACAGTAATTGCTTAAATTATGATTATTATACACACACAATATCGAGAAAACTATGGCGCTCACGATTGGGATGAAAAGGGTGAATGTCCCCAGTACTGGAAGAATAAAGGTGGAGAAACCTATGTTCTTGACAGTGGTGTGAATGAATTTGACTTCATTTCAGCTGTTCAACATTCCTCTAATTATTCTGAGGAATTTGTGATTGATAGTTATGAGAGTGATGATCTGCCAGAGCACGAAGAATGGGCTCCACCTATCTTTGTCACGACTGCTCTTAATGGTTGGTTTCTCTGCAATCGGACAACTCCAAATATTGACGGGACGATGTATCGTTCTGAGATTGAATCCAAATATTCCAGCTGGAAATTGGGATCGGATCATAAGACAGATGATCACGTTGTTGTTTATACCATGACAAATGGTGATTACGTTAACTCTAAGAATCTTAATGCTTGGTTTGATCTACGAGAAGGAACTTTGACATAATATGGATAAAATAGAATATGAAAAATTAATAGAACTCCGCCGCAATCTGGGTGAAGTTTTAAAAGAAATTTGGAAAAGTGAAGCCTCAATACAACAAGCTAGGAGAGAGATCGAGGATCAATTATTTGAAATTGAAAAAAAAATTAAATGAATATAAACACACTAAATATTGAAAAGAATTTTACTGTCTCAAAAAGGCAAATCTATGATGGATACCAGTTAATATTCATGTTTTCAAATGGATATGGCGCAAGCGTTGTCGAACATAAGTACAGTGAAGGTTTAGAGATTGCTGTATTAGATTCGAATAATAAAATCACATATGATACTCCTATCACAAATTGTGTGTTGGGTTATCTATCTGATGAAAAAGCAAATGCTGCACTAGAAAACATATCAAAATTATAATGGAAGAAAAAATAGACAAACTACAAGAGAAGTGCTTTGCGCTCCTCGGCACACTCAATGCGATTAAGAATGGTGAAATTATCCTTGATAATGATCCACATATATCTCGATTCAATAAAGATTTAAATGAAATGATGCAAGCAGGAGCTGTATTCTTTTCTGCTCCACAACCACGACAATAACAATACTATGGAACTCTTACAACAAAATATTAAAGTCTTATGCTTCATCACACTTTGTGGATGTATCGGTTATGGATTAGGCAACCCAATAGCAGGAGCTGTTTGTGGTTTAGCAATCGTCTCACTTGTCACAATAGTATTATAAGATTATGAAACACACAATAGAACAAATTAAACTTTGGGGTGTCAGAGATTGGCTATTATGCTTTGCTCCGAAACCAATCAGCTATATCGGCAATCTTTATGATTGGGCTTTTCCAAGGTATCGTGAAACCTTTTTAGATAAGGTGAGCTTTTTCTTTAAGCCGCGACAGCGATGGATTAAAAAGCACATTGAATATAATCGTTGGTATGATAAGGTTGAACTCATTCCAAAGTTTCTTTTCGGTTGCGTTATTCATTTTGTTGATGAAGAAAAGTGTTTCGAGCGCATTAATTTTGATGATACTCCAGAACATAAGAAGTTCGCTGAAGAACTGAAGAAGTGTTATGAGTATGCGAAGAATGGTCGAGACGAGCTCGAAAAACAGACTGATGAAGCTTATCCAGAGTTTAGTAATACTGGAAGTTATGAAGAAAAATATGCTGAAGTGAATCGCTTAGAAGCGGAGATTAGCAAATTAGATAAACGCTATATGACATGGATTATAACTAATAAAAACTTTATGTGGGTATAAAAATTATGGATATAAAAGTAATACAAGATGCGCAGATCACATATCAACGAACTTGTTGGAATGTGGCTATAGAATACAAGGATAAGAAATATGTTGTCCTTTCTGATGAAGATGATAATGGTGGAGATGTTTCTTTACATGAATATGATACATCAAAACCATATAATATAGGTGAAATCATAAATGATGATGATCTATATGACCAAATCATTGAAACACTATCTGAATCAGGTGAAATGGGTTCTGGAATGATGAAAGGAACAATTATCGAATGCGAACAATACTAGCACTAACACTTTTTTCAATCGGAGATTTAATCTCTAAATTGTTTCTGAGATCTGATTTCTTTGCGTGGTATTTGTATAAGCCATATCATAAAATTATGATCCTATCTAGCGAAATTGATAATAAACAAAGGGTTTGGAAATAAATAAATAATTATGATGAGATATAAGAATGTAGAGTTTAGACAATCGGGTGTTAAAGATTCTAATGGATATGCGACTGATGCGGATAGACGTAGTGAGATCATTGCATGGAATTACAATGAAGATTATGATAAAGAAACTTGCTACACCCTTTGTTGGTTAGAGACAGATAAAGAAGGTTATTATATGAAAACTATCGGTGATCGATACATTGAGTATGAAGATATGGAAGCATTAAATCATGTAACTAAATATGCAATGAGATCTTTGAATGTTCAATTCGAATTCGAGGAAAGACAATACTACTAATTATGAAAGAAGCACTAAAACTAATACTAGAAGCAATGGTATACCGCATACAACGAGAGAAAGCATCAGAACAGAAGTCTATTGATGCCTTTGTATCTCATACTAAAGCAAAAGATATGGCTAAAGAACAAATGATTAAAGCAATCGAAGAAATATAATGAAAGAATCACTCAATAATCAAAATAAAAATAAACCCGATTTACAATTAGAAGAGAAGATAATTATTGGTGTATTTTTGATAGCTTCCTTTATCTGTCTATGTATTTGGTTAAGTTTTCTATGATTGAACAATTACACATACTCGTATTATTTCTATTGACAGCTTTATCAATAGTTGCTATAATTGAACTAATAACAAAATAATATTATGAGAAAAACAAAACTAATCGAAACAGGAGATGGTGAATTGGCTATTCAATTTACAGACGAAGAAATCGCAACAGTGGGTTGGAAAGAAGGTGATAACCTACAATGGATTCCAACAAAGGAAGGATATAAGCTTATGAAAGTGGATGAAGAAACAAATTGTATTACAGTTAAAGCAGAACTAGATGATAGAGCATTTGCTGTTGGTGATTTTATTCAGCAATTGAGCGAGGTGCAAGACCAGAAATTCGAAGCTCTTTGGCAAGAATGTAAAGAGAAAGAATGGATTAAAGGTATGGACGCCGCAAATGCAAAAGATTGGCTCTTTGATTATGTCTTTAATGGTTGGGAAAAAGATAGTCTTGGTTTTTACAAAAGCTTTAGCGAATACTGCGGAGCAGATTGGGAATAAATTATGTCGGAAGCAATAATCGATAAGATAAACAAAGTATGGAAAGATCTATACGGTGATGAAGCGGTCTATAAGACTGATGACCATGCATTATGTGCACGAATTCAATCATTAGCAGATGATCGAGCATGTTGGTTAGGAAATGCAAAGGTATTGCAGAAGGAATTAGATAAATTAAGTTCTTTACAAAAGAACTAAACCATGATATAATTACATTATGAAAATTATAATAGAACACCACGAAGAAAAGTTTACATATGAAAGTAAATATGACTCAATAGATATGAGTGCGCTTACTGACCAGTTGTATGGTCTGTGTATTGCTGCTGGATACCATCCAGATAGTGTAGGTGAGTGCTTCTTTGAGAAGGGTCGAGAAATGACCGAGCATCTTTATCCAGATGATAACGCCGATCATGATGATGATAATTCTATGATTGATTGGATGAAAGGAAAAGATATTCATTCTGGTGTATATGAACCGGATTTATATGAATCGGTTGTAATTAAAAGTCGATATGGTGATGAAAGAAAATTTACCATGATTGCTAAGAATTGTGTTGAGTATTCCTTTGAGGATGTTGAGCATGTTGGATGTTCTCGAAATGATGATGGAGCCTTTCATCACATTGACCCAAGTGGTGGACCATATATCGCTATCGGTACAAATCTCGGTGATGTGCACAAGGAATTGGAATGCTTAACTGTTACAAAAATTAAAGCGGATGAGAATAAACCAGGTGCATTTTACCTTACAGTAAAATAATAATATATGAAAAAACTAAGCGACACATATAAAGAACTAGGGATTGCATTTAGCTTCCCCATCGAGATTAAAGATGACAATGACAGAGTGACTTACTACGAGGACAGTGATGACTACTGGGAGAGGTTCGAGCGTGACGCCGAGGGTCGTCCTACTTACCACGAGAACAGCAATGACTACTGGGAGAAGTGGGAGCGTGATGCAGATGGTTGCTTTCTTTATTATGAAGACAGCACAGGAGTAAAGAAAGGTACACCTAAATCAATAACCAATAACCAAGCCACTATGAAAAATACATTAAAACCACTGCCCTCATTCTTAGCGAATATGATTGAT
>ERZ1046568.2422-NODE-2422-length-12178-cov-92.454260_pt1 | contig 12178 bp, 21 predicted proteins | sample MGYA00383092_ERZ1046568 | MGnify/ENA primary metagenome ERZ1046568 (study PRJEB29581, sample SAMEA5548362) | metagenome | biome: marine; feature: coastal; material: water | depth 1 m | study: Short-term variability in the microbial, nano- and picoplankton... | reverse complement strand
GTTTCGGCTGCAACCCCTCAATGAGTGAGGACGTTGTTATGGAAATGTATATCCAGCTTGATGCTGATGTTAAAAAAGGTTTAGACCTTTACTATAAAGACCAGATAAATCACTACTATTGCTATAAAGTTTTGAGAGGTATTTATACAAATTTATATAAGTCAAGCCTAAGACAGAAGAAAGTTTATTTAGAAGATATAAACGAACTAAAAGAAATACAAGAAAGTGGTATTGATGAAAAAGAATGGGCTAAACAGCGTGACCATATAGACAGTATATTAAATGATATGTATTGGTACGATAAAAAGATATTTGAGATAGTCGCTAAGGGCGTGAGCGTTGCAGAGTTAAGCAGAAACACTAAAATAAGTTATTACTCACTTTACAACACATATACAAACGCAAAGAAATATATAAAAAACAAGTTATGAGATTAGGAGATTTAGTTTATTACATTACTTATTACACTGGCATTCATTGGCTAGTAAAAAAGATATGGGGGGATAGATGCGGTTGCGACCAAAGGCGTGATGATTGGAACGATATAAATATAGAGCTATGAGAATAGAAGACCAAGAGGCCTGGGTAGACTTTAAAGCAAATGTAACTACTAAGCTAACAAAAGACCAGTACAGGCTATTGTGTACGTTACACGCTCGTTACTTAAATCATAGATATTACGAACCTTGTAGCTGTAAACCAAAAACATTAGTGATGTGGATAAAAGATATTGATAATATATATAACAAAATAAATGATAAATAAAATACATAACTGGGAAAAAACAGTAGTAACACTTTTAAATCTTGACGGTTGGGACTTAACCCATACAGGGGACGGAATGGAAAGCTGGGACGCAATAGGCACAACCCCAAAGGGTCAAGAGTGTGTTATTGAAATGAAGTTCAGGAGCAAATATTATGACACCAAAATAATAGAAAAATTTAAGTACGACAAACTAATTGAAACAGGTAAGGTTGCTTTGTACTTAGTAAACGACCCTAAAGGAAATTATATGTTCTGGCTAAATAACTTAGAAGGACTAAAGACTAAAGATATCTATTGCCCAGACACAACGCTATGGACTAAAAAGAAAATATTAAAGCCTTGTTATCTATTGGAAGAAAAAGACGCTGCAATAATTAACCTAAACGAAGAACTAGAGATTGGTATATGGGATAGCTATTTTGATATAAAAGAAAAAATAAATAAAAAAAAATAGTTAATAATTTGTTTATAATTAAAATAAAGTTGTATATTGCGGTATATTAATAAAACAAAACATTATGAAAGTATTAAAAACAATTACAGTAAACTTTTCAAAAGATACATATACCCTTGAAGTTACAGAAGGTACTTTTGGTCAAAAAATATACAGCTTATTTATAAATGGCGTATATAATAAAAACTATATGAGATTACCTAAAGACTTGAGAGAATTTTTTAACTATAATTAAATCATTAAAAAAAAACAAATATTATGAAAAAGACAAAAACAGGATTACACATCGAAACAAGAAAAAACCGTATTGAGGTTTACACTAAAAAAGACTTATTAGAAAAAGAACGTAAACAACAAGAATATAGAAACCTTATAATAACAGGAAGCATTCTACTTTTAGGGATTTTAATTTTTACTTTTGGTTTAATTATAGGTTCTAAGATATAATGACACCACTACAAAAACAGTCTTATAATTTATGGTTTAATCACATAGCTAATTTAATTATGCAATGGAGTAAAGAGAAACCAGCCAATACAGACTTAAAAAACATAGTTCAAGGAATGACAGAAATAGGTCAATATGTAAACGGTTTAAGCGTTGAGAATACAGTATTAACAAAGCGTATAGGTTTGATACGAGAAGAAAAAAATAAGCAGTTAATACAGCTTAAAGAACAAATAGAAAAATTACAAAACGATTTAAAACAATACGAAATATGAGTTGGTTAGATAGTTATATAGATGAACCAGATACAAAGACAGAATGTGCCTGTTGTGGTTCTGAAACAAATGGAGATTATTATTGTTCAGTTGAATGCTTTAATTTAGATATAGAATGATACTATTAGTAGATGCAGATAGTTTAATCTTTGCTGCTTGTTATAAGAAACGAGAGAACCCAGAAGATGATAAATACTATCGAGATATAGAAGAAGCACAAGCTAAGTTTGACGAACAATTTATGAGCATAGTGAACAAACTAGAAGATATGTACCCAGTTGAAAAAGTAATAACATTCAGCGGTTCAAAGGGAAACTTTAGAAAGCTAATTACAAGCAATTACAAAGCCAATAGAAAAAAGCAAGAGTTACCACCTTTATTAGATGAGATGCACCAATACGTTAAAGACCAATACGACAGCGTTTGGGGTTACGGTATAGAAACCGATGATATGGTTGCTAGATATTGGTATGAGCTATCAAACGAACTAGGACGTAATAATGTTATGATAGTAAGTATCGACAAGGACTATAAGCAATTTCCTTGCCTGATGTATAACTATCACTATAAACATAAAGAAGTTTTAGATATAAGCGAGGACGAGGCTTTATATAACTTTTACGAGCAAATGATAATTGGAGATACAGCAGACAACGTAAACTATTTTAAAGGCAAAGGTAAAAAGTTTGCAGAAAAACACTTAGCTGATTGCGATACTAAATATCAATACACAAAAAAGATGTATCAATTATTTAAACAAGAGTATAAAGATAAAGCACGTCAGAAGTATGCAGAGTGCTATCACTTATTAAAACTAAGAACAAATGATTAGATTTGTATATGACCTAGATATAGTTATTGAAGCAATGGAAAACAAAGACTATAAAGACGCTTTAAAAATGATTAAAGACATACAAGAAGATTTAAGAATATTAGCATTACTATAAAAATAAAAAAAAATGATAGCAAAAACATTAAGTAGATTAGGAATTGAAGTATGGAAGGACATACCAGAATATGAAGGCTTTTACCAAGTTAGTAATTTAGGAAACGTTAAAAGTTTAGATAGGATTAGCAGTTATGGTCGAAAGTTAAAAGGAAAGGTGTTAAAAGCCTTTGTACGTAATACAACATATTTTGCAGTGAATTTATGTAAAAATAATAAAAGTAAATTAATAAATATTCATCAATTAGTAGCGATTGCGTTTCTTAATCATAAACCTTGCGGGTTAAAATTAGTGGTAAACCATATTGACGTAAACCCTAAAAACAATAATCTGTATAATTTAGAGGTTATAACTCAAAGAGAAAACGCTAATAAAAAACACGTTAAGAGTTCAAGTAAATACGTTGGGGTATCTTGGCATAAGAATAAAAATAAATGGCAGTCACATATACGAATAAATGATAAATCAAAACATTTAGGATTATTTACAGATGAAAAAGAAGCAGCACAAGCATACCAAAACGAATTAAATAAAATAAAATTATGAAAGATAAAAAAGATATATGGAGGAAAATAAAAGGTAAGTGGGTTAATTTAACAGAGCTAAGCAGTGAAAAAGATAAAGTTAAATTTATACCTTGTGACGAACAGAAACAAACAAACTATTATAGTAGAACAAATATAAGGTCAAAGATAGCACCGACAAGAGGTAACCCACCAGCAAAAAAAAGAAAAATTAATGGTAGTAAAAGATAAAATATTATGAAACGAGCAACTTATTTACATTACGAAAACGGTAAAGGCTATGACGTTATAGACTTTATAAAAGATTATGAACTAAACTTCAATAGGGGGAATATAATTAAGTATATTTGCAGAAGCGGAAAAAAAGACGATGAGTTAAAAGACTTAGAAAAAGCAGCAGATTATTTAAGACGTGAGATAGAATACTTAAGAGAGCAACAACAACAATGGATAGAAAAAAACAAATAGAATACTATAAACAAATGGAACAAAAAGAACTAGAACACCAAGAACAAGTGAGAGGGGTTTATGATGAGCCAATAAACGATAGGCATTTAGCTTATTTAAAATGCGTATTGATAAGTCAATTACTACTAGAAGCAAACGATGATTTAAAAGGCAGTAAAGCATTTAAACAAAACGTAAAGCTACAAGTAAATAAAACATCAAAGATACTAGAGCGAATATATCAAGAGGGATTTAATACAGTGTATCATAACAACCCTGAAATGTGTACCAACGTACTAAACAAAATAGACAGCTTAATGCACAAAATAAAAACAGCTAGTATTGATGAGCTGGTTATGATTGACGCACTAGTAGATAACTACTTTCAAAACAAAGAAGAACATAATAAAAACCAAACAGCAGAATTCACTAAAATAGATTAATATGTATATAAATATAGAAATAAAAAAAGCAGATAGAAAAGATTATTTTAAATTTAATATAAACGGAGTTAAACTAGGAGAATGGGAACGTTCAGACCTTAGACACTTGATAGAAGTTATAGACAATAAAATATAGACAAAACAAATATGAAACTAGAAACAATAAAAGAAGCAGTAAATAAAAAGTTCAATTTAGATGTTGCTAAAGATATAAGGCAAAGAAACTTTACAGATGCTAAAAAAGTGTTTAGTAAACTAGCTTATGAAAGTGGCGCAACATTTAGAGAGGTAGGAGAACAAATAAATAGAGGTCATTGCAATATATTACACCACGTTAATAGCGTTGATACTATAAGTTTAGAATATAAAAAGAAACACGATGAGTTGATACAAGAATTAGACCTGGTATTTTCAAAACCATTTTTTAACCCAGAAAAAGAAAAGATAAAAAAAGAAGTAAAGAAAAAAACAACAAACAAAACTATAAAAGAAATACAAGACGTTATAGACGTTTTAAGTGGCTGGGATATAGAAACAGTAACAGAATTTAAAAAAACACGACTAGACCCCTTTAACGCATTAATAAAGACTAGAGTAAAGCGTAAGACAATACCAGAAATAAAAGGTGCTACATTAAACAAGAAAGTTAAAAACCCTGTACTATGCTAATAACAAACGAATGCAATATGGAACTAATGGCAAGGTATGAGGATAACTACTTTGACTTAGCTATTGTTGACCCACCTTATGGATTAGGAAAAAAAACAACAAGTGGAGGTGGTGGTAAAAATACACAAGCAAAAAAATGGGAGGACCACGAATGGGATAACGCAATACCCACAGATGAATATTTTATCGAATTAAAAAGAGTATCAAAAAATCAAATAGTGTGGGGTGGTAATTATTTCCCTTTTTTATGGGATAAAAGTTGTAGAGGTTTAATAACTTGGGATAAAATGGTTTACATTCCTACTATGAGCCAAGTTGAATATGCTTGGTATTCTTTAGATAAATTACCGCAGTTAGTAAAAATAAATAATAATGATAGTAACAGACAACACCCAACACAAAAACCTGTTAAACTTTATGAGTGGTTACTTATGAATTACGCAAAAGAGGGCGATAAAATTTTAGACACACATTTAGGAAGTGGCTCAATAGCAATAGCTTGTCATAATTTAGGATATGACTTAACGGCTTGTGAATTAGATAAGGATTATTATGATGCAGCAATAAAAATAATAGAACAACACAAAGCACAAATAAGAATGTTCTAAAAAAAATTAATTCTGTTTATATATTATTGAATAAACAATTTATTTCAAATGGATAACAGAAAAAATAATGGCGGTGCTAGGCAAGGAGCTGGGCGTAAACCAAAGGCAATAGAACAAAAACTAATTGAACGCTTAGATGCTATAATAGACAAAGACGAAGCTATAAGTAAACTAGGTGAGTTAGTGGCCAAAGGCGATATGAGGGCCGTACAGCTATATTTAAGCTATCGTTATGGTAAACCTAAGGAAAGTGTAGACATTAACTCTAGTGAGGGATTAAACATTAATTTTAGAGATTTAATAAAGTTCGTTGATTAAAGTAAAAAAGAAATATATGCCTATTGTTGATAGTGACAGTAGGTATTTTATAGTAAGTGGTGGGCGTGGTTCTGGTAAGTCTTTTTCAGTAAACGCCCTTTTAGTGATGCTAACATACGAACAAGGTCACACAATACTGTTTACACGTTACACATTAACCTCAGCTTATATTTCAATCATTCCAGAGTTTATAGACAAGCTAGAACAGTTCGGCTCAATAGCAGACTTTCACATAACCAAAGATGAGATACTAAATAAAAAGACTGGTAGTAAAATAATATTCAGGGGGATAAAAACCTCAAGCGGTGACCAGACAGCTAACCTTAAATCTTTACAAGGTATTACTACTTGGGTTGTTGATGAAGCAGAAGAATTAGTTGACGAACAAAAGTTTGATACTATTGATTTGTCAGTAAGGCAGCAAGGCAAACCAAACAGAATTATATTAATACTAAACCCAACTACAAAAGAGCATTTTATATACAGACGTTTCTTTGAGGATAGAGGGGTGCAAGAGGGCAGCAATACAACTAAAGAAAACACCACATATATACACACCACTTATCAGGATAATATAAAGAACTTATCTAAAAGCTATATAGACCAAATAGAGCAAATGAAGATAAGACGCCCAGAGAAATACAAACAGCAAATGCTAGGTGCGTGGCTAAACAAAGCCGAAGGGGTTATATTTAATAATTGGAGTGTAGGTGAGTTTAGAAAAACAAGTGTAAGCGTATGGGGTCAAGATTATGGTTTCGCAGCAGACCCTAGCACATTGGTTGAGGTTAATATAGATAGTTCTAACAAACGAATATATTTAAAGGAATGTTTCTACTTACAAAGACTAACAACGTCACAAATAGCACAGCTTAATTTAAAACACGCTAGAGAGGGTTTAATCGTTGGGGATAGTGCAGAGCCTAGACTACTAAGCGAAATAAAAGCAAAGGGTTGCAATGTACGTCCAAGCATAAAAGGACAAGGAAGTGTTACTTATGGCATCAGCTTATTACAAGACTATGACATTGTAGTAAGTCCGGATAGCACTAATTTAATTAAGGAACTAAACAACTATCGTTGGTTAGAACGCAAGAGTAACACGCCAATAGACAAATACAACCACTTAATAGATGCGGTTCGTTATGCAGTAGGCTTTCAACTACAAAACCCAAACAGGGGTAAATATACTGTATCTTAGTTACTAAAATAAAATTAAAAAGTTTATATATTAATATGAAAGTTAAGTTAAGCATACCAACAACATTAAATGAAATAACTCTAGGGCAATACCAAGAGTTTGATAAATTAGATTTAACTAAGGAAGCAGAGGTGCAATCTAAGATGATTGAGATATTTTGTAAAGTGCCTGTTGAGGTTGTACGTTCAATGAAAGCAAAAGATATAACAGATATTTGTGTTATTATAAATAATATGTTTGACACAGAGCATCAGCTTATAAATAGGTTTCAAATGAACGGTATTGATTACGGCTTTATACCAGATTTAGAAAATATGAGTTTTGGTGAATACGTGGACTTAGATACCTTTATAGGCGACAACGATAATTTACATAGAGCTATGAACGTTCTATATAGACCTATTGATTTAAAGCAAGGACAAAGATACACGCTTAAGGAATACAACCCTGACACAAACGAAGATGCTAAGAACTATCCTTTAGATGCTGTATTCGGTGCTATTGTTTTTTTTTACAATTTAGGCAAAGACTTATCGACAGTTATTCTGAACTCTTCGAGCAAACAGAACGAGGAGAGCTTAGTGCAATTTCTGGCTTCACAACCAAATGGGGCTGGTACAATTCAATCTATGCAATCGCTGACGGAGATATTACGAGATTTGAAGATATCACTAAACTAAACGTTCACGAATGTTTGACGTATTTAACATATACAAAAGAAAAAAACGAAATAGAAGCAAGACAAATAAAAAGTAAATTCAAATGAGTTACACAGGAATAAGAGGTTATTATCTATTAACACAAGCTATTAAAGATGCTTTACTAGGCGATATAAATGTAAACACAGTCACAGAGGGGGATTTATTTGACGTTGATTTGTCTAAGCAGTCTATATTTCCTTTGTCACATTTAATCATTAATAGTGTTACAGCACAAGAAAACGTTTTAAGGTTTAATATATCTATACTATCAATGGATATAGTAGATGAAAGTAAAGAACCTACAACAGATATATTTATAGGTAACAATAATGAACAAGATGTACTTAATACACAACTAGCAGTTTTAAATAAGTTAATACAAACTTTAAGACGTGGCGATTTATATAATGATAAATACCAATTAAGTGGCGATGCAAGTCTTGAGCCTTTTGTAGATAGGTTTGAAAATAAAGTAGCTGGTTGGACTGCAACGTTTGACGTATTCGTGAACAATGATATTGAAATATGTTAGCAGATAAAGCCCTAAAAGAAGAATTAAATAAGTTCGCTAAGTACGTTATACAACAAAGCCGAAGCAACCTGTCTAAAAGCGATAAGAACGACACTAAGGCACTTTATAACAGTTTAGGATATAACATAGAGCTAACATCTAAAGGTGCTGAACTAGGCTTTAATATGGAGCAATATGGCGAGTTTCAAGACAAAGGGGTCAGAGGCAAGTCATCAAGTGCAAAAGCACCAAATAGTCCGTTTAGGTTTGGCAGTGGCACAGGACGTAAGGGTGGTTTAACTGAGGCAATGCAAAGTTATGTTAAAAGACGTAGAATACAATTTAAGGACAGAAAGACAGGGCGTTTTTTAAGCTATAAAAGTACAGCGTTTTTAATTGCTAGAAGTATATACCAAAAAGGAATTAAACCTAGTTTGTTTTTTACTAAACCATTTGTAGCAGCGTTTAAAAGACTGCCAGATGATTTAATTGAAGCGTACTCAATAGGACTAGAAAAAGATTTAATAAAACTAACAAAACAATAAAATGGCAAAAATTAACGTAAGAAGTCCATACTATGTATATTTTAATCAAAGTAAATTAACAAACGCTACTTTAAAAATTTGGATATATACAGGGGTGCAAGGCTCAAGACCTACAACTCCAACTTATACACTATCAGCAAGAGCAGTAAACGAAACTGTTAATTTTGAAATTGCTGAACTTGTTAGAGATTATATGACTTATAATGCTGACGATTACGAAACAGAGATTGTTTGGGTTGATTATGAATTAACAAAACTTATTTCTGGAAACACTTTTACTGATGCTATAAGCTTAAATAAAGGTTTTTATGGTTACGGATATTTTCAAGAGGGTGTAAACCCACAAAATGATAGTGGACTATTACAGTCAAATTCAACAGTGGTTAAGTTAGACGATGCACCAGTCGTTTTACCTATTGACACTAACAAGGTTTTAAGCTTACAATACTATTCAGAAAACCAAGAGGTTTACGAAAAAAACATTGTAGGTAGCATTTTGTCAAATAAACAAATACAATATATTTCAAATACTGTAAATGGAACAGACGAATTTGCAGACAGGGTTTATAGAGATAGCGGAACTTTTGAAGACAGTATATGTTTGTATCAGTTTTTAGACACCAATATAACATTCCCTGTTGATACTATTTATATTGAATTATCAGACGGTAGCGTTTCAGTTGTTAAAGTGGAAAATATAAGCGAGTGCAAATACGACCCTTATAAATTAAGTTTTATAAACAAGTACGGAGCGTTGCAAAATCTTTGGTTCTTTAAGCGTAGCAATAAACAACTATCCACTAAGGCAGAGGACTTTAAAAGAAATACACTATCAGCTAATAGTTACGGAACGGATAAGCACCAAAAGAAAAACCTATATAAAATGGGTAACGAAAAAATGGACTTGAATACAGGGTTTTATCCAGAGGAATACAACGAGGTATTTAAAGAGATGCAATTAAGCGAAGATTGTTGGATTGAAATTGATAACGTTGTTTTACCTGTTAATGTAACAGACAGTAGCTTTAGTTATAAGACAAGTTTAAATGACAAGCTAATTAATTACACTATAAAAATAGACTTTGCTTTTGATACTATAAACAATATTAGATAAATGCAGATAATTGACCTATATATAAGAGATACTTTTAAATATGAAAGTGTTGCTGAATTCCCTACTGTAACAAGACTTGTAGATACATCAACAATTTTCACAGACGGAAGGTTTAAAGTTGGGCAGATAATAGTTAATCTTGACAGTGGGGTTGAAGGTGTTATTACTGCAATAGCCCCGCAAGGTAATGTTAATGCTTTAGATATTGACGGCGGCAGTTTTTCTGGTACAGGACAAAGATATCAAATATATAACGACTTTACAAAGTTAGAATTATTTAAAGACGAGAGCGTATCAATTACAGATACTATTCAAAATGTAAAAGACCCAGCTAAAATATTTGCACCGTTTAGCCAACAGTTTAGCGTACCAGCTTCTAAGCATAATAATAAATTTTTTAAGCACTATTATGACAATGAAATACAAAACAGTTTTGATGCGAGATTTCAAGGCGATGCACTTATTCAATTAAACGGAACTAATTACAAAAAGGGTACTTTTAGACTAACGTCTGTTGATTTAAAAAACAATGTAGCGTATTCTTATAAATTAGTTTTTACAGGAGAAACAGTGGAATTTAAGAAAATACTAGCAGAAAGCGAATTAAGCTCTTTAAAATTTCCAGACAGTTTAAATTTTGATTATACTAACGATTTTGTAAGAGACCGTTTTGGAGCAATAACTGCTATTAACTTAATACCGACAGATGTAATATTTCCTTTAATTACTCATAGCAAAAATATGAGATACGGATATAATGGCAATGCTGGATATAAAGATGCTATAACTAACACATATTTAAACTATGCAGACTTAAAACCAGCGTTAAGAGCTAAGGTTATAATTGATGCGATAGAAAGTAATTATCCTCAAATAAAATTTAGTAACACTTTTTTTAATAGTTACAGTTTTAAAAAGCTATACCTATGGTTGCATAGGGAAGAGGGGTTTATGAGTAATGCAGAAGAGGGTGGAGCGATAAATTCAATAATATCTAAGTTTTATTACCCAGGTGTTTCTGATTGGGTGTTCAGTAGTGGAACTGACCTTAGGCCAGCTAGACCTAGATTTGAACAAAGGGAGTCTTGGCATACGGAGTCGAGGGTCGAATACTTTTTTGAACTTACTGTTACAGTTCCAGACCAAAACCGAAGTTATAATGTGCGAATATTAAATGCTTCGGATAATTCTGTTTTATACGAGGAGAGTTTGACAGGGGATAGTGTTGTGACTTGGACTGCGGAAAATGTTTTCTCTAACCCTGGAAGCGCACAAGATTTTGATTTTGTTTTAAGTTCTGAAAATACAATAGGTATTGTACAAGAATTAAAAGTAGAACAACGCTATGTTATTAGGGGGAGAGTAACTACTGATTACACGGGCTATTACACAAGACCAGTAGAAACATCACAGACTATGATAGATATATCAACTCAGATGCCTAAAATGAAAATATTTGATTTTCTAAAAAACATATTTATTATGTTTAATTTAACCGCATATAAAGAGGACGGTTTGATTACGGTATTGCCTTTAGATGATTATTACAACGCTGGTAAGGTTTACGATATAACGGAATATGTAGATACTAGCAAAAAAACTGTATCTAAGTTACTACAATTTAGAAATATGATATTTAAGTTTAAAAGCAAAAAATCGTATTTAGTAAAATATTCAGACGAATTACAAGGCAATAAATTTGCAGAAGAAACTTATGGAGATGACAAGTGGGACGGTGGCGACTACAAGGTTGAGGTGGGTTTTGAGAAAATGATGTACGAGAGATTAACCGATGAGGAATCTAACACTTTAACAGATGTTCAACAGGGTGCTATGTTAGACAATAAGTTTGAGCCAACAATAGGTGACCCCTTACTGTTTTTTGCAGTATGGACTGCAACAAGTGACGTTATAAAGTTTGACAATCTGGACAGTTCATTTTATGATATGGTTAGGTATTATAGACCTTCAAACAGTCTGTTTACTATTTTAAATGCCATTAGATTGACATTAAATTTTGGTATTGAAGCAGACGAGTACACACAAGTGACATCCCTACCGTCAAATGATTTATTTACTAAGTATTACAGAAATTATGTAGCTAATCTATTTGCTAGAAATTCAAGAAAAACAAATGTATCTGCATATTTACCTTTGAATGTTATTTTAAATTACAGGCTAAACGATATATTTATTATAGGCACAA
>ERZ1046568.2421-NODE-2421-length-12181-cov-5.981610_pt1 | contig 12181 bp, 8 predicted proteins | sample MGYA00383092_ERZ1046568 | MGnify/ENA primary metagenome ERZ1046568 (study PRJEB29581, sample SAMEA5548362) | metagenome | biome: marine; feature: coastal; material: water | depth 1 m | study: Short-term variability in the microbial, nano- and picoplankton... | reverse complement strand
AACGGTACTATAATCTCCTAAAAGCAATAGAAGAGGAAAGAAAAAATGAAGAGGCATACTTCCGTGAGTTGTCCAAATCTGCAACACCAAAAGATAAGATCGAATCAGGTATATTATGGTATCCTGTAGACATCGTAAAGCAGAGATATACTATTGGTGAATTTGTAGAAATAGAGGTGGAGCGAACCAAACATCTTGATAAAAGTCACAAACTTAAAACGGGTATCGGATGTACCGTATTCAAACAATTAGATGAACGCCAAGAATACAAAGGGACAATATCATTTGTCAAGAGAAATAAAATGGGCATCATACTTCATAGTGATGTATTAGAAAAAGGGCAACTTTCAGAAAAAGGATTAACTGGTATAGAATTGGTCTATGATGAGAGACCTTACAAAGTGATGAAAGATGCGATTTATGCTCTCGTCAATACTAAAGAGCGTCATCATATAGTACTCCGAGATGGTATCAGCAATCAAGATGACTTTACCTACTCGACAAGAAATTACAACACAGACTATATCGCAGGTAATGTCAATCCTTCACAACAGACTGCGATCAAAGGTGTAATGAATACTGGACATCTCGGAATCATCCATGGACCTCCAGGTACAGGCAAGACGACTACGCTAGTCACACTCATAAAAACCTTACTCAATAACGAAAAGAGAATCCTCGTTTGCGCACCAAGTAATAATGCAGTAGACTTACTCGCTTCTAAATTAGATGCCGCTGGTGTCAAAGTATCAAGGGTAGGAAATGTAACACGTATTTCCGATGATCTAGCCCATGTCACAGTAGTAGAAAAATTGCGTAATCATGACGATTGGCAGCATATCAAAAAAGTAAAAATAGAAGCTACTAAAGCTCGTAAAATAGCTGGTAATTTTAAACGAAAGTTTGGATCCAAAGAAAGAGAAGATCGCAATGCCATGTATAAGGAAGCGAGAGATTTACAAAAATGGGCCAAAGACTTAGAAAACAAACTCGTAGAAAGCATTTTACATGATAGCCAAGTAGTAGCTACCACGCTTATCGGTACTCAGCAACGCATGATTTCCGATATGCAATTTGAGACAGTGATCATAGACGAGGCCTCTCAAGCTTTAGAAGCAGAATGTTGGGTTGCGATACTCAAAGCCAAAAGAGTTATCATGGCAGGTGATCATATGCAACTACCTCCAACTATTAAAAGTAGCAAAGCGATCGAAATGGGATTGGAAGAAACAATACTCAACCGTATGACAGCATGCATCAAAGACAGTTATACCTTAGGTATTCAGTATCGTATGAATGAAAAGATACTTTCATTTCCCAATAAGAAATTTTACGGAGGTAAACTACTTTCTCATATCAGCAACTCTACTCACCTTATCCAAGAAAGAGACGAGCCGCTAATATGGATAGATACTAGCGGCTGCGGATTCGAAGAACAAACAAGTACTGAGCATCGCAGCAAATGGAACGAAGGAGAATACTTTATACTCCGAGAACATTTCATACAACAGATAGAAAAGTATAAAGGCTTTAGTATCGGTATCATTGCACCTTACGCACAACAAGTAAGATACATCAAATCCCAAGTTTCAGAAGATGAATCCATACGCGTCCATGATGTAACCATCAATAGTATAGATGGATTCCAGGGCCAAGAAAAAGATGTTATCTACATAAGCCTAGTAAGGTCGAACGAATCCGGAGAATTAGGTTTTCTAAAAGATTTGCGAAGATTAAATGTTGCGATAACTAGAGCGAAAAAGAAATTGATAATTATAGGAGACGTTGCGACGCTGTCTTCTGACCAAACATTCTTAGAGCTATTAGAGCATGTGGAAAAATATGGATTATATCAGAGTGCTTGGGAGTATATGGTGATTTAAGAAGACAACCATCCGTTGTTTAATTAACAATCAACATTATTAATCACAAACATTCATTAATAAAACGAATGGAAAACACTAAAGTAATTACATTAATTAGCTTAATGAGTATAAAAACTTGTAAAAACAAGCATCTTCGGTCAAGTCCAAACAACTTAGGACGTGACTCTTTAAAACAAACCACTTATCAGTCCATCATCGCTAATATCAATATGATTAGCAGATGGTACTCCAGGAAGACCAGGCATACGCATGATATCACCAGTAATCGGAACTAGAAATCCAGCTCCTGCTGCAATCTCAATTTCTCTTACAGTGATTTGAAAATCTCTCGGGCGGCCTAACAACTTAGGATTATCAGAAAGTGACTTCTGTGTCTTAGCAATACATATTGGAAGATGATCTAGTCCTAATTTCGCGATTCTACGTAAATCTCTCCTGGCAGTAGTTCCATACTCTACAGAGCTCGCTCCGTATACTTTCTTCGCTATAGCTTCGATTTTATCTTTTACTGGAGAAGCCCAATCATAGATAGGTGTAAATGTAGATCCCCCATTTTCTACAGCATCTACTACTTCCGTTGCTAATTCTATCGCTCCTTCTCCACCTTTACCCCAGACATCTGAGATGACACATTTTACTCCTAACTCGTTACATCTTGCTTTGATAGCGTTATGCTCCGCATCTGAATCAGATACAAATTTATTGATCGCTACAACTGGAGCTATTCCAAATTGCTGAATGTTTTCGATATGCTTATCCATATTCTCTAGACCACTCTTTAGCGCATCCACATTCTCAGTCTTCAGATCATCTAGCGGTGCACCACCGTGATACTTGAGTGCTCTTACTGTAGCTACGATTACTACCGCCTTAGGTGCTATTCCAGCACTTTGACATTTGATATCTAGAAACTTCTCTGCGCCCAAGTCGGCTCCAAATCCAGCTTCCGTAACTACATATTCAGATAATGACATACCTAATTTCGTAGCGATAACAGAATTAGTCCCTTGCGCTATATTTGCAAAAGGACCACCATGTATGATCGCTGGGTTCCCTTCGAGGGTCTGAACCAAATTAGGTTTTATAGCATCTTTCAAAAGAGCAGCCATAGCACCATGTGCATGTAAATCACGAGAATATACTGGGGTACGATCCATTTTGAATCCTATGAAAATATTACCTAATCGTTCTTTTAGATCCTTCATATCCTTACTCAAGCAAAGGATAGCCATTACTTCTGAGGCCGCAGTAATATCAAATCCAGTCTCTCTAGGTATTCCAGATCCCGTGCCACCTAAACCTACTACAATTCTACGGAGAGATCTATCATTCATATCCATCACACGTTTCCAGAGTACGGTACGTGGATCAATTCCTATTGACTTATTCTTTGATTGTATATTGTTGTCTATCAGTGCCGATAGTAGATTATGCGCCTTCTCAATAGCACTAAAGTCACCCGTAAAGTGGAGATTTATATCCTCCATAGGTATAACTTGTGAATGACCACCACCAGTAGCTCCTCCTTTGATCCCAAATACTGGACCTAAAGAAGGTTCTCTTAGTACTACAGTGGCCTTCTTTCCAATCTTATTCAAGCCTTCTGTAAGTCCTATCGAAGTTGTAGATTTCCCCTCTCCTGCAGGTGTAGGAGATATCGCAGATACTAAAATCATATTGCATTGCGAGACCTTAGATTCGTCAATTAAGTCAAGCGAAAGCTTTGCTTTGTAATGACCATATGGCTCCAGTACATCTTGAGCTATTCCTAATTTTACTGCTATTTCAGCAATAGGTCTAATTTTTACCTTACGTGCGATTTCGAGATCGTTATTCATATGCTGTATTTGATTTTTCATCTAATATAAGATAGATTAGAAAACCAACAACATAAACATTGAATAGACTTTATAATTAATGACGCTCTACTAGCTAGAAAGGCAGGTGAACAAACGCGCGGAGCACTTAGGCGCTGAATGATTGTAATGTGACTTTCTAAAAAACGCATCGGATCATTATAATCAAGGCATATTCCTTCTTTGGAATAACCAACAATCAGAGTATTAATAGTGAGCGGGCTAAAAGATTCGCTATTAGTGAAAAAAGAAAACCTATGATATCAATATCCTATCCTATCTTTTCGGCCACTAATTCCCATTCTTCCATCTTCTTGTCTAGGTCAGATTTTAGTAATGCATGATCTTTTTGAAGAGGTACAAAATCATCACTAGCATACGTCACAGGATCAGCTAATTTGATATTTATAGCAGCAATCTTCTCTTCCAACTTATTGATGTCACGCTCTACATATTGTAGTTGACGTTTTAACTTTTTGAGTTCTTCACGATCTATCTCTGGCTTTATCTCCACAATAGGAGCTACTATTCCAGCTACTTTTATGTTTTTGGGCTTTGAAAGTTCTACATCTCTCATATTATCCATCTCACGTCTACCTAAGAAATATTCTATATCTCCTAAGTGTTCATACAATTCACTATCTCTAAATTCGATTACTTTTTCTGTCATACCTTTTAGAAAAGACCTATCATGCGAAACTACTATAAGCGCACCTTCATACTTATCCAAAGCTTTCTTGAGGATATCTTTACTTATGATATCGAGGTGATTAGTAGGCTCATCCAGAACTAATAAATTACACGGATGCATCATCAAAAGTGCCATCGCTAATCGTGCTCGTTCTCCTCCAGAGAGTACAGAAACTTTTTTCTCTACATCTTCACCAGTAAACATAAATGATCCTAATATATTTCTCACAGAAGACCTCAATGTAGCAGGTGCCTTATCTTCCATCGTCTTCAGTATTGTCTTATTTGTCTCTAATGAATCAGATTGATTCTGAGCGTAATATGATACCTGCACATTATGTCCAAGTTTAAGCTCACCACTCGACTTTACTAGTTCACCAACTATCATTTTCGCTAGTGTAGTCTTTCCTTGACCATTCTGACCGACAAAAGCAACCCTTTCTCCCCTTTCGATCTTTAAGTCTACCTTGTCAAGTACTAGATTATTACCGTATGCTTTGCTTAGCCCTTTAGAAACCAAAATCTCTACACCTGCTCTTGGCACCTCTGCAAAACTGATATTCATTTTACGATTATCTCCATCTACAACTTCAATACGATCCATTTTATCTAATGACTTTTGCATCGACTGAGCCATCTTAGTTTTCGTAGCCTTAGCCATAAATCGAGTAATGGTTCTTTCCTTTTCAGCGATCACCTTTTGTTGGTTTTCAAAAGAGTTTTGTTGTATTTCTCTATCAAGTTTTTTATGTTCTATATAATTATAATATGTGCCTTTATAATCGTACAATTTACCTAACTCTACTTCTATAATACGATTCGTCACATTATTAAGAAACTCAGTATCGTGGCTTATCAGTATAACAATCTTAGGATAATTCTGTAAATACTTTTCTAACCATATAATAGATTCTATATCCAAGTGGTTAGTCGGCTCATCGAGTAACAATATATCATGTTCTTGTAGTAAAAGCTTAGCCAATTCTATACGCATCTTCCATCCTCCACTTAGAGTAGATACTTGGTTATGCATTTGGTCTTTTTTAAAACCTAGTCCAACTAAAATCTTAATTGCATTAGTCTCTAGTTCTGTTAGATTATAATGCTCTAACATCGCACTTACATCTGCAAAATCTGAAAGTAGGTTGGCATATTCTTGAGACTCATACTCAGTAGCAGAAGCCACTTTTTCATTGATCAAATTGAATTGTTCTTGAATCTCATGTGCCTTTTCAAAGCATGTCATAGCCTCATGAAGGATACCATGATCTTCATTCATTTCAAACTCTTGCTTAAGATATCCGATACTCGTATCATTAGGAAACTCCATTCCTCCATTATCTGGGGACATATTGCCAGATATAATTTTGAGTAAGGTAGATTTCCCCGCTCCGTTTCGACCGATGAGACCTAATCGCTCCTTCTTGCCGATCATAAAATTGATTTTGTCAAGTAGGACTCTGTCTCCAAATTGAAGACTTATGTTCTTAAAATAATACATGTATAAATACTAGTTGTTACTGTTTCTCTCCGGCATCTGAGCGATTACAGAATATGAATCTCCTTTGAGAGTTAGTACATCACGCCAAAGATTTTTATTTTTTCTATTATTAAATGCATAATTCGGATCCATCTCACTGATGATCCAAGACTCTGCATCTAACTCACCATTGAGCTGATCAGGTTCCCATCCAGAATAGCCTACAAAAAATCTAACATTCTCAGGACTAACCATTTCAGATCGAATAAGAAATTTTAATTTATTGAAATCACCTCCCCAATATAATCCAGGCATCACCTTGACACTATTATCGATAAGTTCACCCACGTTGTGAACAAAATGAATTGTATCCGTAGCCACTGGGCCTCCATAACTTACATGCGCTTCAAATTCCGGAAAGTCAGCCACCAATTCTGCTATTTGCATCTTTATAGGTTTGTTTAGAATAAAACCAATTGCTCCATCATTTGGTTTGTAATCACATATAGTCACAACCGCACGCTTAAACGTAGAGTCATACATATAAGGTTCTGCAGTCAACACTTTACCTACTAGTTCGTGTTCTCTATATTGTTTGCTATTCAATTTTGTATTCTTTTTTACTTGACAATTCAAACGTTATCCTTAACTTTATTAAACATGACTTTAATATAAATAAAGCCAAGAGTAAAAGATCGACAACGTCTTGATTACAACGCTTCAGTTTCAAATTTCCTATCAATCTTTCGAATTAATCCTGTCAAAACTTTTCCATTGCCGCCTACTTCTACATATTTGGTCATTCCATCTGCGATCATATTATGCATAGTCTGCGTCCATTTTACTGGACCCGTCAACTGGGCACTCAAATTGATCTTGATTAGAACTTTATCTTGTGTAGCCGCTGCCGTAACATTTTGATAGATTGGACAGATAGGTCTTTCTATATGTGTATTTTTTATCGCTGTCTCTAGCTCTTCTTTAGCCGGTGACATAAGAGGGCTATGAAATGCACCACCAACTGGCAGTAACAATGCTCTTCTAGCTCCAGCTTCACTAGCTACTTCTATAGCCTTTTCAACTCCTACTTTACTTCCTGATATTACTAATTGTCCAGGACAGTTATAATTCGCCGCAACTACTATATCGTCTATATCTGAACATATTCTCTCAACTTTATCATCCTGCAATCCAAGAATGGCAGCCATTGTTCCTGGCTCTAAATCACATGCCTTTTGCATGGCAACTGCTCTAGCTGACACTAACTTTAGTCCATCTTCAAATGACATTGACCTAGCCGCTACCAATGCTGAAAATTCACCTAGCGAATGTCCAGCAACTGCATCAGGGTGAAAATTATCACCTTGCATCTTCACTTTGATTACTGCATGCAGAAACAGTGCAGGTTGAGTAACCTTAGTTTGCTTAAGGTCCTCAGCAGATCCTCTAAACATGATTTCTGAAATGTCAAAACCTAAGATTTCATTCGCTTTATGGAAATATTCTTTAGCAATAGCTGAGTTCTCGTACATCTTGAGTCCCATACCTTCAAATTGCGCTCCCTGACCAGGAAATACGTAAAATATCATATCTGTATTGTTAGTATTAGTAAATATAAACACCGATAGCCACTAATCCACTGTAGTGCTACTCATTACCAAGAAATAGCGTTTATTTCTATCTACTTCTTGATGAAATCAAAGATAGGAATTCAGCACGAGTTTCAGCATTAAGAAACTGTCCTGTAAATGCTGAAGTTGTAGTCATGCTATTTTGCTTCTGTACGCCCCTCATCATCATACACATATGGCTTGCCTCTATAACTATGGCTGCACCGAGTGGATTTAAAGTTTTTTGAATAGCATCTAGAATTTGATGTGTAAGACGCTCTTGTACTTGGAGCCTTCTAGCGAATACATCAACTATACGAGGAATCTTAGACAATCCAACTATATGTCCATTAGGTATATAAGCGATATGCGCTTTACCAAAGAATGGTAACATATGATGTTCACATAAAGAATATAGCTCGATATCCTTCACTAGTACCATTTCACTATAATCTTCCTTAAAAATAGCTCCCTTAAGTATCTCTTCCGCATCCAGATCATACCCAGAAGTAAGAAACTGAATTGCCTTAGATGCTCTCTCAGGAGTTTTGAGTAAACCCTCTCTTTCCTTGTCTTCACCTACGAAATCAAGTATATCGGCATATCTCTCGTGTATATCCTTAGTAGTTTTTTCGTCGTACTCCTCTATTTTCTTGTAAGCCATCGTTTATTGTTATATTGTAATTATTCAAAAATATAAACCCCATTGTTATTATCATAGTTTTGGATTTTCACAATATATTCTCAATTACCCCAAAATCGAAGAGATTAATGTTACTTTTTGTATTCCTGTATGTAAATTCTTTGCTGTATTTATTTAATTAACCTTGTTTATCGAGTATTACAGGATTTTAATCGACTTTAGGTAATTCGCTGAATTCTTCTGTAGACATTGTATGTTCATAGAATTTGTATATATTTTCATAAAATCTACATCTTGGAATAAACTATTTGTCTTGAACGTTTATGATTAACCTATTTTAGTATAAAAATCTATATGTCGAGTTTAGTTAATGATAAAATGATGAATAGAATATTTTCTGTCCTCAGAAAGGAATCTGCTACGCATATTATCTTTTGGAGCATATTGTTCCTCTTATTTACCGTAGTAGAAGGGAGTAAAGGCAACATGCTTCTTACCATAAAAAAAGAGATAATTAATATTGGATTTTTTGCTCTAATAGTATATCTAAATATTGTCTACATTTTCCCTAAGTACGTTGAAAACAAAAATCTATTTGGTCATTTATTGACTTTATTTGTCATAGCGCTACTAATTACACCTATCAAAACATTGATTATATTTTTTTTACATAACAATGATCCACAAGCTCAAGCAACATTGCTCAAAAATCAGTTTTATATTTTTTTCTCTACCTTCTTAGTTGGACTGAGTTCTTCGATATACAGTATATTTAGAGAATGGTTACGAAGTCAACGTGAGAAGCAAGAATTACAAAAACAAACTTTGACATCGGAACTCAGATTTTTAAAGTCGCAAATCAATCCTCACTTCTTATTCAACACCTTGAATAACCTATATGCTCTTACATTAAAAAAATCAGACTTAGCTCCGGAGATTGTTCTCAAATTGTCTGAAATGATGAGATATATGCTCTATGAATGTAATGAACGAAGAGTCCCCCTTTCTAAAGAGGTAAATTATTTAAAGAACTATTTAGAACTTGAGAAATTGAGGCAAGGAAAAAATATTAAAACTAACCTAATTGTACAAGGTGAGATTGGCAGCCAAATGATTGCTCCACTTATGTTTATCCCATTCGTAGAAAATAGCTTCAAACACGGTATAAGTAACAGTATATCTGAGGGATATGTCAATATAGAAATATTGATTTCCGATCAAGATCTTCAAATCAACATAGCGAACAGCAAAATCACTCGCCTATCACCTCCTAACAAAATTAAAAGTGGTGGTATTGGACTTGTGAATATTCGCAGAAGATTAAATCTAATATATCCCGAAGAATACATACTCGACATCCAAGATAGCCCTAATGAGTATCGAGTGGAACTAGGTCTGACATTAGTACATTAACATTATAGAACAACAAAATCACAATCATATGATCAAAGCAATCATAGTAGATGACGAACCATTAGCATTAGATGTATTAGAATCTTACATAGCTCAATTACCAGAACTAGAGCTCGTTGCAAGATGTGAGAACGCGTTAGAGGCAAGAGAAGTACTCAAGGAGCATGATGTAGATCTTATGTTTCTTGACATCAATATGCCACAATTGACAGGAATTGATTTTTTAAAAACATTATCTGTTAAACCAAATTTTATATTCACTACTGCACATCCATACTATGCTGTTGAAGGCTTTGAGTTAAATGCAATTGACTATCTGATGAAGCCGATTCCTCTCGAAAGATTTATGAAAGCTGTCAATAAAGTCAGCGATATGCAAGTAGGCGAAACGTCCGCTCCTGAGAAGAAGAAAGAAAATTTTATTTTCGTAAAAGCTGATAAAAAACTGATTAAAGTAAACTTCGACGATATACTTTATATCGAGGGACTTAAAGACTATGTAATTATACGACAGAGAGAAGGACGTGTCATTACACTCCATACGATGAAGAGTTTAGAAGCAAAACTTCCAGATCACATATTCAAAAGAATACACAGGTCATATATAGTGAACATAGGTGCGATTGATGCCATAGTAGGTAATATGATTGAACTCAAAGAAAAATCACAAGTCAAACATATCCCTATTGGTAAGAACTACCGTGAGGAATTATTGAAGGTTATAAATAAAAATAGGTTATAGAATTTTTCTACTCGGTAAGTTTACCAATAGATAGTCACTATTAAGGAATAGTCTCTTTTTTTGCGAATTTCGTTTCAATTTTGCTGACAACAACAACCACTAGCGGTAACTTGCTAAGTATTTAGTGTTAAGCGTAGTTTTACGAAGTGTATTTTGAAAAGCGTTACATATACTCTCTTGATCACCTCAAGAGAATTCGCGTACCTGTTATACCCTACGAAACTAATTCATTCTTGTTGTTCTTACAGAAACTAAAAACTATCAAGGCACAAATCGATTAAAATCTACATATATAAATATAATCTAATACTGAATAAAATATCCTTAATGCTTGTTATCTTCTGAAGAATATCAAGAAGGTATAATAACGTTTATAAACTGAATCAAAACAAAAGAGTCAATCTCTATCTAATCACTTGTACTTTCTGATTATAAGTGTTCATATTACTCTCCACAGATAAGATATACATTCCCATAGGTAGCGAACCTAAGTTTATTATAGAATTAGATTTGTTCACTAGAATAGATTTTCCAGTAATATCGGTTAAATATAGATTTCTAATTTCTTCATTTACATTAGGTAGATCTATTCTAAGAATATCACTTGTTGGATTAGGACTTACAAGCATATCAATTGGGAACAGCTTTTCGTCTTTAACTCCTTCGTTTACGTACTGTATTCTTACTGCAGCCTCAGGCATATAATAACTACTTCCTGCGGCCGTCTCACCAATCGCCCCTCTTAGCCTAATACCAAAATAACGCTCTCCATCATCATCTTTAATACCTTGAGCTTCATCTTCTACAATAAATCCTAACTGACCGATAATACCATGTCCACTTGAAGGCAATCCATCTGTTCTAGTTAATGCAGCCTCAATTAGTCCGTCTGAAGGTTTTTTTGACATTTGTATAGAAGGCCCAAGATTAGTCAACCAACTATCCTCGTATAAATCAATATATAGACTAGCACTATCTGCAAATCCGCCACCTACTTGTACAGAAAATGCAAGGCCGTGCAAATCTTTTACTGGAAAATCTTCACTTCCCAATACTATATCTAAGACCAATAATTCTCCAGAATCCACTTCTGTACTTTGTGGAATTAAGTAGAATGGATAATCTTTAACATCTAGCACTTCATCCGGCACAAAATTGCTTAATTGATTGTAATATTCACTTATAGAGTTTGTATCTACAACTGTAACAATACCATCGCCATTAGCATCAGCATGCTTTATATTCTTACCACTAGGCTGGTCATAAGTCCAATTATCAGTGTCTTCCGCAGACCAAAAATCATATAAACTTTCTCTAGGAGCGCCAGAAATACCCATATGTCTTCCTATTGGAAGTATATCAGATACATTCACTTTTCCATTTCCATCGGTATCTCCTTCCCAAACACAATCATTAACACAGAAGCATTCGTCACTTTCTACTGAAACAACCTCTATCTCGACTTCATAATTTACACATACTTCATTAATGCAGTATTCTACTTCAAAATCATCAAATCCAACATAGTTAGATCCAGGATAGTATATAAAGAATGCTTCTCCATTTACATCATCACATCCTATTGTTACGTTGTCATTTTCACCATAGGTTTCTACAAAACCATGGTCAGTGAAGAATGTATTTGCCACAAATTCATATCCTTCTAAAGGTATTTCATATTTGATCACCAAAGGTCGATCCTGAGGTGTAACAAAACTATATGCAAATGTTGATTGTGGTTCATAGTTTCCTATACTTACATAAATATTAGCGGTCGATGTTCCAAATCCGTAATCTATAGTATACTCAAAAATCTTAAGACCACTGAAGTCAATATCTGGCATGTAGCTATATACTCCTG
>ERZ1046568.2419-NODE-2419-length-12182-cov-17.653006_pt1 | contig 12182 bp, 12 predicted proteins | sample MGYA00383092_ERZ1046568 | MGnify/ENA primary metagenome ERZ1046568 (study PRJEB29581, sample SAMEA5548362) | metagenome | biome: marine; feature: coastal; material: water | depth 1 m | study: Short-term variability in the microbial, nano- and picoplankton... | reverse complement strand
GAGACATGAGTTTTAAAGAAATAAGTGAAAATACCGGTGTTAGTATCAATACTGCTCTAGGTAGAATGCGCTATGCTTTGATTAACTTGAGAAAATTAATAGAGAAACATAAAATTGTTTTAGTCAATTAACAATAAATTAAAAAAGGCTTCGTTATTTTAATATAAATCAAGTGATTAAATAGAATATATGATGCAACTTTACTCAAAAAAGTCACCTGAAATTAAGGTGCAACCAAAAAAAGAAACAGTTCAATTTTTGATTAATTTTTCCAAATCGTTAACTTTTGTTAAAAGTAAATCAAAAAACTACATTGAATTGAATTTGAATTAAGAACGGAAAAAGCTTCAACCCACCTTGAAGCTTTTTTTAGTGCTTGTTTTTCTTGTAATATTCTTTCAAAACAGATTTTCTACCAATTGTTTTTGTAATACTGTCTTTTTCTAAATCCCATCCTCTTGCTGGAGAATACTCTCTACCATACCAAATAATTTGTAGGTGTAACTCATTCCACAGTTCCATTGGAAATAATCTTTTTGCATCTTTTTCTGTTTGTTGTACATTTTTTCCGTTTGTCAAATTCCAACGCCAGAGCAACCTGTGAATATGCGTATCTACAGGAAAAGCTGGGACGCCAAAAGCCTGGCTCATCACAACACTTGCTGTTTTATGACCTACAGCAGGCAACGCCTCTAAACCCTCAAAACTTTGAGGAACCTCTCCGTTGTAGGTATCTATTAAAATTTTTGACAATCCATGAATCCCTTTACTTTTCATAGGGGATAAACCACAGGGTCTAATAATGGCTTTAATTTCTTCAACAGTCATTTTTATCATATCAAAGGGATTGTCTGCTTTAGCAAACAAAATAGGGGTAATTTTATTGACTCTGACATCTGTACACTGAGCGGAGAGTAAAACAGCAATTAACAGCGTATAAGGATCTTTGTGATCCAAGGGAATAGGAATTTCCGGATAGAGTTTTTGAAGTGTATCAATTATAAATTGAACGGTTTCTTTTTTATTCATGGGATCAGTTTGTTATTACAAATGTACAAAGTTGTAAAGTAATTTTTAATAGATGTTGTAGGGATTTGTTTGAAGACTTTGTAACTTGCCTACTTAATAACTTTCAAATTAATACACATGACATCATTAAAAATAGGAGATGCTTCTCCTCAATTTGAAGCCAAAGACAATGTTGGAAATACGATCAGGTTATCTGACTATACAGGTAAAAAATTGGTATTGTTTTTCTATCCAAAAGCAAGCACACCGGGATGTACAGCGGAAGCTTGCAACTTAAGAGATCATTATCAAGCCTTTTTAGCCAAAGGATATGATGTGTTAGGTGTGAGTGCTGATTCTGCAAAAAGACAGCAAAACTGGGTTTTAAAACATGCACTTCCATTTCCATTACTAGCCGATGAAGATAAAGTGGTAATCAATGCATTTGGTGTTTGGGGACCAAAAAAGTTTATGGGTAAAGAATATGATGGAATTCACAGAACTACTTTTGTAATTGACGAAAATGGGAGTATCGAGAATATAATAACCAAAGTTAAAACAAAAGCACACACTGCACAGATTTTAGTCTAGACTTAAAAGAGTATATGAACAAGAGCGAGTGAATGAAAGTTAGCTCGCTTTTTTGTTTGCTATAATTTCATGGCTAACTTAAAATTCAAAACTCTTCCAGTCATAAAATTTGGAATCCCAAATTGATTTTTAGAATACACATCTCTTACCCAAGTATTGGTAATTGAATTTTGAATATCAAACATGTTAAAAAGCTCTAAACCAGTACTTAATTCTTTAAATTTTGATAACCAGCCAGTTTTGAATTGCTTATTAGCGTCTGTAAATACATAAGAAACCCCGAGGTCTGCTCTTTTGTAATCTCTTAAGCGTTCTTGAAATTGATATACATCCGCATAGGAGGGAGAGCCCCCTGGCACTCCAGTATTATAAACTAGGTTTAAATATACTTTTAAGTTGGGTAGACTAGGGACATAATCTTGAAATAAAATTCCAAACTTTATACGCTGATCAGAGGGTCTTGCTATGGCACCTTTGTTGTCTATATTTTCTTCTGTTTTTAAATACCCTAAACTTACCCAGCTATCACTTCCTGGTACAAATTCTCCATTTAATCTCACATCCAATCCGTGCGCATAGGCAGTCGCATTATTATCTGCACGGTATCTAATTCTTACATTATCTAATGTGTACGAGTTTACATTTGTTAAGTTTTTATAATAGAACTCTGTTGTGAGCTTAAATGGTCTTCTCCATAGGTCGAAACTGTACTCTAAACCAGTAACGAAATGAATTGAATTTTGAGCTTTTAAAGCAAGGTTTATATTTCCGCTTGCATCTCGTAACTCTCTGTAAGATGGTGGTTGAGAATACCACCCAAAAGAAGCTCTATAAAGTAGGTCTTTTTGTGAATTTGGTTTTATTGAAAATTGTGCACGAGGACTGATAATTGTCTGTTTTTTTGAACGAATTCCATTTCCTGTTACCTTCCAAGTATGAGCTCTTACACCGACATTATACCAGATCTTATTTTCATTCCAAAACAAACGTTTGTTAAATTGAAGATATCCAGAAATACGGTCAATTTGGACCTCATTTTCTACCCTTATATTTTTGAATGGAATTATGGGGCCCTCAAAAGGTTCGTAGGGTTGATTGTTCGCAATGTGGTTTGGAGGTCTGATAGAAAAGCCTAATGAATCTATCACTTCCCATTCTCTTATTCGATCTTTAATGTCTTCTTTTTGTAGTTTTATTCCAAAATCTAATTGACTCTTATCAATTTTGTATTTTCCTTTAATTTGTATGTTCGTAATCAACGCATCTAAATCGTTTCTAGCATGATTTAATTGGGAACCAATCCCTTCAGAGAAGTCTACATTTCCAAAGTTTTCAGAACCAATATTTGTATCAACCTCTCCCAAACGGTAGGCAGCTGCAATATCATAGTGTTCCTCCTCTTGAGTATTGTATCTTGAGGCTGTAGCAGTAAGTGTTAAAAAATCTGTTGCTTTGTATTCTGAAGATAAAGCACCAAAAAGCGTTAGATAATTGTCTTGCTCTTGCCCATTATAAAAAACATTCAATTCTAGAGGAGCTGCGATTGTTCCAAAACGAGTTCTTCTTGAAATAGGGGTGTAGTTGTAATTATTGATTGAAAAGTTTCCTAAAAAGTTGACTTTTACATATTTTGAAGCTTCGTAGGATACATACGTTTGAAAATCGAGAAACTTGGGATTGAAATTAGTTTCAATCTGTTTACTATTTACAAAAAGACGATTATCTCTGTATCTGAAACTGCTTATGGAAGTCAATTTTTCTTTTATTAAAGGTGCTTCAAATGTTGCACTGGCTCCCAGAAGGCTGATATCTAGTGTTGTTGTAAGTTCTGTAGGTTTCCGATACGTAATATCAAGAACAGAAGATAATTTATCGCCATATTTTGCTTGAAAGCCTCCTGCTGAAAAGTTGATATTTTGGATCATGTTTGGATTTATAAAACTCAAACCTTCCTGTTGTCCAGATCTAATTAAAAAAGGCCTGTATACCTCTATTCCATTAACATACACCAAATTTTCGTCAAAATTACCACCTCTAACATTGTATTGTGTGCTCAATTCATTGTTATTGTTAACTCCTGGTAAGGTCATTAATACATTTTCTACTCCTGCATTAGCACCGATAACATTTTTAACAACTGCGACATCTATCTTCTTTAAACTTGAAACGCTTTGTTTATTTTCTCTAATTATAATTTCTTTTAATTCTTCTGTTTTTGTACTAAGAATTATCGATAAACGACCTCCATTTCTATTCTTTGCTGTGTATTTTTTTATAAAAGTTTTATGAGAAATGTGATTAAAAGTTATTGTAATTTCTTTTTTGTAAGGAACTCTGATTTGATATTTTCCTTTTTTATCTGTAGTGGTTCCCACGTTACCATATGAAATTGAGACCCCTTCTATGGCCTGCTCATTGACGTTTTTAACAGTACCTTTCAAAATGGTCATATTTTGGGCCAAACCAAAAAGTGGAATAAAGTATATGAAGAAAATGACTTTTTTCACGTTTGTTAATTTAGTTGTTTTTTATAGAACGTTGCAGAAAGTGTATTCGTATTTCCAACATTGTCTGAGACTACAATTTTAAAGATATGTTTGCTACCTGACAACTTTTTATCATTAAAATTATAAGTTGCTATTTTTTTTCTGTGATTGTACTCCATTAAAATCCATTCCCCATCAATTGTAGCTCTATAATCCTTCATACCTGAACCTTTATCTGAGATTTTTACTTTTAGAGTATTGAGTCTAGAGATCCATTGTTTGTCTTTAAAGTGTACTAAACTAACTGAGGGTTTGAGTGTATCAGATCGTAATGCGTATTTTCCCAAAATTTTCGTTGTGGTGAAAAAACTGCTGTCTTTTTTTCTTGTAAATTGATATATTGGGTAGGTTGATTTCTCCACATTCGCAATGTATAGTTGTTTTTTTTCTTCTTCAGAATAGTCGGAAACATCAAATGTTAACGTAAAGCTTTTATCTAATGGTAAGGTTGGTGTATGTATTTTTGCAACCCCTTTTTCAACCTTAAAATCTAAAAAAAGATCTTTGTAAAAAGTGTTTTTTGGAAAAGCAATGGTGATATTCTCTTTTTTAAATTTGTGAAAATTACCTGCAATGATCTTAAATTCTGTGGTGTCTGTTGGTTGATATAATAGTTTATTGGAGTGCATACCTACGATTGGTATTTTTATAGAGCTTGAATTGTCATTATAATCTTTTGCAATAATTTCTATCGAGTAATTTAGTCCTTTTTTAATCTCTATTTTTCCATTTTCAGTCAGATCTTTGTAAGTAGATAATTTGTTTGCATTTTCTTTGAAAGTTTTTTGATAGCGTCTTTTGTATTTTTTATAATACGGATAATCAATGTGTAAATTTATAAACTTACTCTCTGCAAATGAAAATTTTTCTATATGATGATGATACACACGTTTACCATTAACTAACATTTCTAAACTATTGATTCCATTTTTGTTTAAGGCCTTGTTCAAGCGATCAAAAACACGTACCCCAAAACCAATTGTACCAGTCGCATAAATTTTATCTGAAGTATAATGACCCTCTTTGATTTTTTTCAAAGAGATAATGGTGTTTTTATGATGGTTGTTAATTCTTGAATGGGGGGCGAGAGCATACACCATCAAGGATTGAAATACAGGTGATATAGAGTCTTCAGGATACAAACCAAAAATTAAAGGATTGAGAATGTGTTCTGTTTTTGTATTTCGTATTTCATAATGTAAATGAGGTCCACCGGAGCTACCTGTATTTCCACTATAAGCAATAATATCCCCTTTTTCTACTGGAAATTTACCCTCTTTAAAAAATAGATTTCCAGTTTGGTAATTTTCTTTTTTGTATTGAATCGATTTTACATATTCTTCAATTTTGTCTGCATATTTACTCAAATGAGCATATACTGTTGTATATCCATTTGGATGTGAAATATACATAGTTTTTCCATATCCAAATTGAGCTACTTTTATTCTTGAAATAAAACCATTTGCAGTCGCAAAAACTTTTAACCCCTCTTTTCCTTGGGTCTTGAGATCTATTCCAGCATGAAAATGATTGCTTCTCAATTCTCCAAAAGTACCCGCTACAACGCTTGGGATGTTCAGTGGGTTTCTAAAATAGTTTTTGGATTCTTTTTCTTGACCGAAACTTATAAAAGTTATCAAAATGATAAATACTAAAAAGGGCTGTTTCAAAGTTTACTAATTTTTATGTAAAAATAGTAAAAATCATTTTTTAACTAATTCATTATATTTCAATAGATTAGTAAAAAAGCAATAAAATGTTGTAAAATATGAAAGAGAATGTTAACTTTGTTGAGATAGTTTTATTCTTATAATAAAGATGAGTAATACAACAGAAGCAATTCATTTACTAGAAGAAAAGATACAAAATTTACTTTCTAATTATGAATTTTTAAAAAATGAAAATGAAATTTTGCTTCAAAGTACGACTAAATTACAACATCAATTATTTAAAAGAGAGCAATTACTAGTAGAACAAAAAAAACAATATGATCTGCTAAAAATTGCAAAAACTATTGACGGCAGTAATACAAATACGAGAGATACAAAACTCAAAATAAATTCCCTAATTAGAGAAATTGATAAGTGTATCATTGAGTTACAGGAATAAAGTTCTTTAAATTGTGGGAAAACTAAAAATTAATATAATTATAGCGGGTAGAACGTATCCTTTAAGTGTTAACAACACCAAAGAAGAAGAGGGTATGAGAAAAGCTGCAGGTGCTATCAATAAATTAATTTCAATGTATGAAGAAAATTATGCAGTTAGCGATAAACAAGATGTTTTAGCAATGTGTGCATTACAATTTGCTTCAAAAGTAGAAATTTCTTCCTTAGAAGAAGATACCACAAGTAAAGAACTAGTAGATAAAATAAAAGAATTAACAAGTTTAGTTGATTCTCATTTAAAATAAGTTCTTTAAAATACATACATTAACAACACACTGCCTACGTTAGTAAATTGTTTATTAAACTCAACACGAATATATTATGAAGGATGAGTCTTAATTGTAAAAGTGAGCCATAGTTACTGTTTTTCAGTATCAGGTGGATTCTTGACCAGTTAGTTAGTCCTATAAATGCCATAATGGAGTTTAAAAAAACCAAACTGATGTAGGCTTTTTTTATATATTAAATTTAAATTATGGATAATATGACTCTTCCCATTTTAGTATGCCTTATCGTAGGTGTTTCAGTTGGTTTTTTGATCGCAAAAGCAATGGAGAAATCAAGAGGAAAAAAATTACTTAATGGAACTAGAAAAGAAGTTGCAACAATTTTAAAAGAAGCTAAAATAGATGCAGATTCTATAAAGAAAGATAAGATACTTCAAGCCAAAGAAAAGTTTATTGAACTAAAAGCTGAACATGAAAAGGTAATTTTGAGTAGGGAAAAAAAGATCTCTGAAGTTGAAAAGCGCATTCGCGATAGAGAGTCTCAAGTAGCCTCTGAAGTAGATAAAACCAAACGCCTTAATTCTTCTCTGGAACAGAAAGAAAATAACTACAATACCAAGTTAGATTTTTTAGAGAAAAAAGAAACAGAACTCGATAAAATGCACAAACGTCATGTAGATATGTTAGAGCAAATTTCGGGCTTGTCTGCAGATGAAGCAAAAATAGAATTGGTCACCTCTTTAAAGGACGAGGCTAAAACTGAAGCAATGGCTTTTATTCAAACTTCAATAGAAGAAGCTAAATTGACGGCAGAACAAGAGGCTAGAAAAGTGGTCTTAGGAACCATACAAAGAGTGGGTGTAGAGCAAGCAGTAGAAAACTGTGTTTCTGTTTTTAACTTAGAATCTGACGATGTCAAAGGTCGTATCATTGGTAGAGAAGGTAGAAACATTAGAGCATTAGAAGCAGCAACAGGTGTAGAGATTATTGTAGATGATACCCCTGAAGCAATTATACTCTCTTGTTTTGATTCTGTTCGAAGAGAAATTGCACGTTTATCGATGCACAAATTGGTTACGGATGGTAGAATACATCCTGCTAGAATTGAAGAAGTTGTAAAAAAGACGGAAAAACAGATTACACAAGAAATCATCGAAGTTGGAAAGAGAACTGTCATAGATTTAGGAATTCATGGATTACATCCTGAGTTAATTAAAACAGTAGGAAGAATGAAATACCGTTCTTCTTATGGGCAAAATTTATTACAACACTCTCGTGAAGTTGCAAATCTGTGTGGAATTATGGCTGCAGAAATGGGGTTGAATTCAAAAATAGCAAAACGTGCTGGATTACTTCACGATATTGGAAAAGTTCCAGATACTGAGAGTGAACTTCCTCATGCATTGTTAGGAATGGAGTGGGCAGAAAAATATGGTGAAAAACCTGACGTTTGTAATGCAATTGGAGCACATCATGACGAAATTGAAATGAAAAGTTTAATCGCTCCTATTGTACAAGTTTGTGATGCTATTTCTGGAGCGAGACCGGGTGCAAGACGTCAAGTTTTAGATTCTTATATCCAACGTTTAAAAGATCTAGAGAACATTGCTTTTGGATTTACAGGAGTTCAAAAAGCATATGCAATTCAAGCAGGACGAGAATTGCGTGTGATGGTCGAAAGTACCAAAGTAAACGATACCAAAGCAGCAGAATTATCCTTCAATATTTCTCAAAAAATACAAAATGATATGACTTATCCAGGTCAGGTAAAAGTCACTGTGATTCGAGAAACAAGAGCGGTCAATGTTGCTAAATAAAACGGTCAATTTATTGTTTAAATAAAATCTCGCTTTTGCGAGATTTTTTATTTTCTAGGGTGAAAATTTTCTACAACTTCTTTTAAATAACTTTTATCTAAGTGAACATAGATTTCTGTGGTCGTAATACTTTCATGTCCTAGCATTTGTTGAATGGCTGTTAAATCGGCACCATTCTTTAATAAGTGTGTCGCGAAAGAATGTCTTAACGTATGTGGACTTATTTTTTGAGATAGGTTTATTTTACCGGCAAGGTCTTTTAAAATGATAAAGATCATTTGTCTGGTCAGTTTTTTTCCACGTCTATTTAAAAATACAATATCTTCAAATCCTTTTTGTGGTTTCGTTAGATTTCTATTATGTTTCGTATAAGATAAGATATATTTTTGCGCAGTCAAATGAATGGGAACAAAGCGTTGCTTATTTCCCTTACCAATGACTCTTACAAAGCCCTCTTCAAAAAATAAATCAGAAATTTTAAGAGTAATAATTTCACTAACACGAAGACCACAGCTGTACATAGTTTCTATGATCGCTCTGTTTCTTTCTCCTTGAGTATGGCTTAGGTCGATTGATGAAATGAGTTCATTAATTTCATCTTCGGAAAGGGTCTCTGGTAATTTTATACCAATTTTTGGAGCTTCTATTAAATCTGTAGGATTTGTTTTTCGATATTCTTCAAAGATTAAATAATCAAAAAAACTACGCAATCCAGAAATAATTCTTGCTTGACTTCGGGATGTTACTTTTTTTGCAACCTGATAAATAAATTGCTGAATGGTGGTTTCATCAATAGTAATAGGAGAGAAATTGATGTTGTTTTCTTCCAAAAAAAGAGAAAGTTTTTCTAAGTCTCTAGAATAAGCATCAATGGTGTTTTGAGATAAGCCTCTTTCAATTTTTAAATACAATTGATAATCTCTAATTGCGCTTTGCCATTTCATTTGCTAAAAATAAAGTTTATATTTACAACTTTTAAAGAAATTTATGAAAATCATTATTATAAACGGACCTAACTTAAATTTATTAGGAAAACGGGAACCAGAAATTTATGGTTCTGCAACTTTTGAAGCCTATTTTAAAGAGTTGCAATCAAAATTTAAAGACGTGTCACTGTCTTATTTTCAATCGAATATAGAAGGTGAACTCATCGATAAATTACATGAAGTTGGTTTTAATTATGATGGGATCATCCTAAACGCAGCTGCTTATACACATACCTCAGTAGGAATTGGAGATGCTGTTAAAGGGATACAAACCCCTGTTGTGGAAGTTCATATTTCTAATATTCATGCCCGTGAAGAATTCAGACACCACAGTTACATCTCTCCAAATGCGAGCGGTGTTTTATTTGGTTTCGGTTTAAAAGGTTATGAATTAGCCATTGAAAGTTTTCTTTAAATTCTATACCTGTGATATGTTAAGGAGCATTTTTATATTTGAGCGCTCATAATGAGATTTTTCTTCCAATGAAATTTCTTTAAATCCTACTTTTTTATAGAGCTCAATTGCAGGAACTAACTTTCTATGACTGTATATCGTGATGCTTTTCCATTGTTTTTGTTTGGCAAAATCGATACAGAAATTGATTAATTTTAATCCAATTTTTAAGCCCTGATATTTCGGTGTAACTGCCATTTTACTCAGTTCAAAAAATGATTTTTGATTGATTAGGGAAACAACACCAACAATTTCAGTAGCATATTTTGCAAAAAAAATATAGCCTCCTGGATCAATTACATATTTCTTTGGATTGCTTAATATTTTTTGATCATAGGGTTCTACATAAAAATATTTTTCTAACCATGCTACATTAAGGTCATAAAAGTAATGTGCATACTTGGCTTCAAACCCAATGATTTCTATATTTTCTGGTTGCATAATGAGGTATTTACACTGTTCTTGTCTAAAAACAATTAGATGTTGTCATCGATCATTTCCATCATTTCATGTTCTAAGACAATTGTTTTTTTATAAATCTCTGCTGCTTTCGCTATAATTTTATCTGCAAAATCTTTGTCTTTAATATCTTTTGCATTGATTCTAACATTAAAATAAGCACCAGTAACTGCCGTTTTTGCACATAAAACACCTACACCTCCATCAGAGAGTGAGTTTTGCAGACCATTTTTCATCATCTCCAATAGCACTTCGATAGAATTATAGGCAGTTTCCATTACTTTAAGAGGAATCTCTGTTGCGTATTTAGTAGCTTCTTCGATGGCCCTATTTCTAATTAGAATCTCTTCATTATTGGTTTTAGGTAATCGAAACCCATCTATGATTTTATTGAATGCATTGGTATCTTCATCTACTAAAAATAACAACTCGTTTTTATATGCTTGTCCTTTTTCAGCCCAATTTGAAAAATATTCCCATTGAGCATCCCAACCTGGTTTATGAGCAGATAAATTAGCTACCATGGTTCCCAGGGAAACTCCAAGAGCACCCACATAAGCAGCTATCGATCCACCTCCTGGTGCCATTGACTCTGAAGCTGTTTCTTCGGCAAAATTTGAAACCGATAAATCAACTAATTTCTTATCAGTAGAAGTATGCATTACATATTCTATGATTCGTTCTTGTGGATCAAAAGGTTTTAAATCATCTAGCCCCAGAGATTTTATAGCAATTTTTATTTTTTCACTTTCGCTAACACCCAGAGACCGTTGCTGTTTTTGAAGGTAAAAATCGGCCGCAGCTATCATGGCTTTTAAAGGGACTAATCCTACTAATTCAGAACCTGTTACTCGTAAACCACGCTTTGTTGCTGCAATACTTGTTTCGTAAAAAGCTTCGTGCATTGAAGTGATTGATATGTTTGTCAGGTTGTATGAAATTTGTGCAATACCGTATTCTTCTATAAACCATCCAATTCCCTTTACAGCTTTTAATTTTCCGGGAATTCTTATGGGTTCACCATTGCTGTCAACTACTTTTTTTCCAGTCACAGGATTTCCCTCGCGTTTTATTCTTCCAGCTTCTCGAATATCAAATGCAATCGCATTGGCGCGTCTGGTAGAAGTGGAGTTCAAATTAACGTTATAGGCAATTAAAAAATCACGAGCAGAAATGGCTGTAACTCCAGAGGAAACAATTTGCTGATTAAATTCGGTTGGACCAAAATCGGGTTTCCAATTAGGATTGGATATTTTTTCTTTCAAACCTTCATATTCTCCCGAACGAACGGTTGCTAGGTTTCTACGTTCTTCTGAACGAGCTGCATTTTCATAGTAATAGCCGGAAATCCCCAATTCTTCTCCAACTCTTTTTCCAAGTTGATGCGCGTATTTAGCAGTTTCTTCCATAGAAATATTTGTAATGGGTACCAGAGGACAAACATCTGTAGCTCCAAATCTAGGATGTTCACCAACCTGTTTACTCATATCTATTAGTTCTGCAGCTTTTTGTATCAATCTAAAAGCAGCTTCAATTACTTTTGCGGGTTCTCCAACAAAAGTAATGACTGTTCTGTTTGTGGCTTTTCCTGGATCTATATCTAAGAGTTTAATTCCTTCAACCTGAGTAACAACATTAGCGATTGTATTGATTTTTTTTAAATCTCTTCCTTCACTAATATTGGGGATACATTCAATAAGTTGTTGTTTCATTTGAGTGTTTTTTTAGATGCGTTAAAAATAAACCGATTACCTCATTGTTTATTGTAAAAATAAGTCTATTCGTCTAAAAAATAGAAATTTTACTACAAAGTATTCTTACATAAGCTACATTTACTTTGCTGTGATATTTTAAAAATGGAAAAAGAAAATTGGCTTTTTAATATATCCCCTAAAAATAATACTTTCAATCTAAACTTAAAAGAAG
>ERZ1046568.2417-NODE-2417-length-12189-cov-4.227213_pt1 | contig 12189 bp, 10 predicted proteins | sample MGYA00383092_ERZ1046568 | MGnify/ENA primary metagenome ERZ1046568 (study PRJEB29581, sample SAMEA5548362) | metagenome | biome: marine; feature: coastal; material: water | depth 1 m | study: Short-term variability in the microbial, nano- and picoplankton... | reverse complement strand
CAGTCATTCCACCTGCTATTTCCAAGTGTAAATCTTGGTACTTACCTGATTCTTTTAAAATAAGAAATGCATCGATCAAAATATCCAATCCTTTCAACGGACAAAGACGAGCAAGAAATCCAACCGTTGGAGGAAATACCTCGTTTTCGTTAGAAGCAAATCCATCGGTGGTAATTCCGTTTGGGTGATAAAGTACATTTGCCCGTTCTAAATCCAATCGGTCGGCCATGAACTCACCGAAATATCGACTTGGAGAAATACAACCATCCAATTCCTTGACATCATCTCGAAGCAGTTCCCAAGCTTGGTCTCTGTATTCTGGAAGAAGAGCGTCGAGAAAAGAATCCTCGCCCTGTAAAAATCCATAGACAGGAATGTTTAACTCTCTTCGTAGTACCTTACCAATCGCGGCGAGCATGATCGTGGAGAGAAGAATAACATCTGGTTTACCGTGAGCATGAAACCAATCCACCACTTTGCGAACTTCTTTAAGGAGGGGCCCATCCTCTCCCTGAAAAGTGGAAAGTGTAATTTCACCCAGATCTTTACTGGATGTCATACCGCTCTTCGCGGCGGCTTTTCTTAAAAGCCATTTACTGTCTAGAGCCTTATCCATCCAAGCGGGGGTATGGCGAAAAAACGGAAATTTATGTTGTAGATATACATTAATTCCTCCAAAGAAAATGGGTAATTCTTCAGCTGCCGGTTCCTCATCCAAAAAATGAGGCAGATAAGTGGGAAGTATTGTAACTTCATGCCCAGCATTAATTAAACTGCGGGCAAGGGAATTGTCCCGCATACAAACACCACAGTAATAATTCCCGGTTCCCGGGGTGAGAAAAGCTAGCTTCACGAGGAAGCAGTCGTCAATCCATGCTCAATTGGGTCCGGAAGATCAGAAAGGTCGGACATGGCATCAAAAAGTTCCCGAAATTCTTTATCATCCACATTTCCGATCAAACAATCAGTTAGGGCAGCTCGTAAATGATCTCCTCTCTTGGCAAGGTCTCCAAAACTAAAATCCTTATCGTAAAATGCATAGACAATTTTCCTCATCGTCTCGATGGTGGATTGCATTCTCTTTCCGTAGCGATCAAAACTTTTAGCGGAAAGATCTCCAGAATTCAAAGCAATATCAATTTCATCGGCAAGCATGACACCACTTTTCAACGCAAGAAAAACGCCTGAAGAAAAAACCGGATCCAAAAACCCGAGTGCATCACCAGCTAAAACAAGGCCTTCGCCGGCACAGTAACGATTGCGGTAAGAGTACTCTCCGGTAACGCGATATTCCCCAGTTTGTTCGGCTTCGGACAAATGCTCCTTGACCCATTCATTATTCAATATTTCACGCTTAAAGATTTCTTCATGATCCTTGGTAGTACCATCAAACAGATAATCCCGCTCTGCTACAATTCCCACGCTTACCATATCACCACTCAAGGGAATATACCAAAACCATCCCTTATTGGGCAGATAAGCAACCGTGGTTGCCCCTTCATCTAATCCGGGGTCGCGTTTTGCACCTTTGAAATAAGTCCATAAGGCAATTTTTTTAAGCTCAGGATCACGAACCATCCATTTTTGCTTGTGTGCTGCAAAACAATCCCTACCCGAAGCATCTACTACGATTGGTGCCCGTAATTCAAATGATCCTAGCTCCTCGGACTCGACTGTAATACCTTCCACGCGATCGCCTGATTTAATCAAATTCTTGGCTTTAGTTTCCTCCATGACTGTAGCACCATTTGAACGGGCTTTGTCGAGAATCATTTTATCGAATTCAGAACGCCAAACTTGCCAAGTGGTGGAAGATGGATGGTCAAAGTGCTGGAAAAAATAAAAGGGCTGTGAAAGAAAACCGTCTTGTCGAACAAATTGGACACAGTATTTTCGGGGATTTGCAGATTCCATCAAGGTATCAATCAAGCCCAGTCGTTCCAGCGGAAAGTAACAAAAAGGCATCAACGATTCACCAACATGATAGCGTGGGAACTTTTCTTTTTCCACGACCAAAACATCGTGACCTTTTTCAGCAAGTAAGGCGGCGGTGGTGGAGCCTGCTGGACCGGCACCCACTATTATCGCATCATAATTTTTTTTTCGGGATATCATGATATTTATAATTCAAGTCAGGTTTAACATTTTTACAAACAATGAGATTTTTTAAAGTGCAGGTAAAATTTCAACGATCCGGGCAATTGTATTTCCATTGTATGAAGTGATTTCATTACTTCTTCCATATAAATAATCCGCCTCTACCGACCCAAATGCATCAATGATGGCATCATCTGGCACCACTTTTAAAAATGCCCTCGGTGCACTTGAGTAGGGAATTCGGGCATCATTCAATATGCCACCAAGGGGTTGCTTCCCCTCAATCACCAAATCCTTTTGTTCATCTTCCAAACTCTTGAGCGTAATTTCAATTGCTCCATATTCTGCTGTTTTTTGAGTGCCGATTGTTTCAAGTACCACTTCCCGAAAATAAGATATTCCGTCGTTCGAAGAGCTCAATTTCTTAACCTTGATATCCTCTTCATGAAAGGACTCCAATCGGGATGTCATATCTCCCTCATGCACCAAAAGTGAGAAATAAGGTTCCGGAATTTCATCCGGTTCGACTTCCTGATAAATTAGTTTTGGTATTCCACGGATCCTGCGAATTAAACTAAGAGGGTAAAGGGGTTCAGACAAGAATTGTAATGAGTCGGCCATTTTTTAAAAATTAGACATACCTCGCTTCTCTGTGTTCAGGTAGAAAAAATCCCTGCAACATAGAATCAATTCGTAGAAGTGCGTCTCTTGAAAGAATTAGATTATCACCATCTACCTTCAAATATCCCCTCCCCTTCCATTCGGCGAGAATAGTTGAATATCTATCTGAAATAGAAATACCAAATTTTTGATGGAAATATTCCTCATTCACCGTGCCAAGCTTCCACTGTAAAATTAACTCCCGTATAAACCGTTCCTCCTCTTTGGTCATTAAGGCACGTCGGACAGGAGCGTTTCCACCTTCAACAGAATCACAATATTTGTCTATATTAGTAAGATTCTGGTAATGAATTCCCCCCAAATGACCAAAAGAAGAAACACCCACCCCTAGCATGTCGGCTCCAGCCCATAGGCGATCACGATAAATGAATTTGGTTGCGTTCGGATCCTTAACTGCAGTGTATGCACTGGTAACTGTATATCCAGCCTCTTCCAATTTTGAATAGGCTTCAGATACCCAGCGACGTTTAGTTGGCCAATCCGCAACAGGTGCGGATAATTTACCTTCTTCCTTCATGGTTTTAAAAATTCCCGTATTAAAAGGAACTTCCATCTGATAAATAGTCACACAGTCAGGAGATAAATCGACCACTTGATCGACGCAATCTGACCAATTACCATCGGTCTCCTCAAGCATTCCCGCAATCAAATCGATATTGATATTATCAAACCCCAATCCTCGGGCGAATTCATAGGCACTGAAAACCTCCTTTGATCGGTGTGCACGCCCATTGGTCTGTAAAATATGATCATTAAAGTTTTCTACCCCTAAACTTAAGCGGGTCACTCCAAATTGTTTGATTACTTCAAGCTTCTTCTCCGAAAGTGTACCCGGTTCACATTCGAAGGTAACTTCTTCCGCTTCGTCCCACGGCAAAATTTCCTTCATTTGGTTAGTTAATTCAGTAAGTTGCTTGGCAGACAAATAAGACGGTGTTCCCCCTCCGAAATAAACAAATTTTGGTTTACGTCCTTTAAAATAAGGCATTTCCGCGTAAGTTTTCAACTCCTCCATCGTGGCGGATAAATACCTTCGGATATCATTCGAGTTTTTGTCGGTGTAAACCTTAAAATAACAAAAGTGGCAACGCTTTCGACAGAAGGGAACATGGTAATAAACTCCTAGTGGAGCACTGCCAGCTGAAGGACTTTTGATCAAACTGCTGACACAGGGAACATCCTCATCATTCCAGAAAGAAAATGGTGGATAATTAGAAACAAAATAGTTTCCTGCCTTAGTTTCATCTTCGGTCTGGTAGTCGGGTTTTATGAAAGTAGATTCAGTCATTTTCCTGATTTTGATATAAATGAATAAATCTTACCGTCCTCGCAACTCAACAAAATTCTTCCGTCCAGAACTGCGGGAGTTGATGAAATCGGCTCTCCCACTTCATAGGTTACAATTTCTTTTCCGTCCTTCAAAGAAAGAATGTAGAGCTTACCGTCCATCGAACCAAAGATCACTTTTCCATCAGCTACTACCGGAGAGCTGTCAATTCGACCACGGGCAGAGAAGCGCCAGTACTGCTTACCAGAAACTCGATTGATGCAATGTAACCCCTTGTCTCTCCCGCCAATCAGCACATGGGTCGAAGTAACTGCGGGAGATGAAAAATAAGGAAAGTTTTTCTGCCGGTAATTCCATACAACATCCCCAGACTCCAGATCAAACGCCATAACTGCCCTGTCCATATTGCCCACATAACCAACCCCCTCTGATACTGAAACCGAAGCGGCAATCGGTGCTTCCACCTCTACGGAACGGACCAGTTTTCCATCTTCCAATCCAACTACATAAAGGACTGAATCACATCCCCCAAATACAACATATTTATCGTCGTAAATCGTAGGCACTCCGTTTACATAATTTTGAGTCTCAAATGTCCAAACCATTTTGCCTGTCTTTGCAGAAATACAGTGTACAAAATTATCATAACTTCCAACCACTAGGACGGGATCTTTGGACTTCGGTCGTACTGCCTGATTGGCAGCTCCCATGATTTCTCCATTTGTTTCGTACTTCCAAATTAACTTACCATTTATTGCATTCAATGCGTAAAGAAAACCATCGCTTGAACCAACATACAAAACACCTCCGTGAATCAAGGGAGGAGCATCGATCCCAAGGCTTGTTTTATAACGCCAAACTTCCTTCCCATCTTCAATAGAAATTGCAAAGATAATCCCATTTTCAGCCCCCACAAAAGCAAGCCCACCCGAAACCACCACCGAAGATTTCAGATAATCACCAGTGCTAAATTCCCAGTCAAGTTCGAGACTTTCACCAATCCGTCCCTGTGAAATTCCTTTTAAGTCCTGGCCCCCTCGGTGAGCCGGCCAATCGCTTCCTGGTTCCTCTTTCAATGCAAAAAGGGGTAGTACCCACAAAAGGTAAGCCGTCAGTAAAGTGAAAATATTCTTTTCCATGTTTATGATTAGCTTGCCTGCATTGATTGACTTTCGCAAGGAGAGGAAGAAAAAAGAGAGGAGTAAAGATTTTCAAAGTCGCTTACAGTCACGAGTCGCGGGTTAAAATTAGCGGTCCATTGTTCTGACGCATCCATCGCCAGAGACTGTATGTTTGACTTAGAAAATCCGAATTCATCTAAGACAGATGGAAACTTGGCCAGTTCCAAAATCCGATTAATCCGATCAATCAGAGCTTGCGTGGCTATGTAGTCAGAACTCGAGGACGTAGCAAGGCCAGTATTTCGGGCAACCTCCGCGTAAATAGAATTTGTGTTAGGATCAACGGCATTAAACTTAATTACCGCAGGCAGAACCATTCCAACCGCAATTCCATGCACCACTGCCCGACTTGCAGTTAATGGATTAGCCATAGAATGGGCAGCTCCAAGCATACTTCTTTCAATGGCAGCACCCGCATGCGACGCTCCAAGCAAAACTTTCCCCCTGCTTACGAGATCATCGGGGGTTTCGAATACTAAAGGTAAATTTTCATGAATCAATTTAAACGCAATCCGGGAATGACGAATAGAGCTTTCATTCCTCTTAGTGGTTACCAAAGATTCAAGAGCATGAGCCAGTGCGTCCACTCCTGTGCATGCAGTTACAGCACTGGGAAGAGAAAGAGTCAATTCAGGATCTAAGATTGTAACTGCAGGAAGAGCTTTTTTATCCCCGCAGGCCATTTTCTTATGAGTTTGATCTTCTGAAATTAAAGCAAATGACTGACATTCGCTTCCTGTTCCGGCGGTGGTTGGGACTGCCAACAGAGGGAGCATTGTTTTACTGGCTTTACCAATACCCCAATAGTCGGACATCCTTCCCCCGTTACTGAGGATGAAGTTACACCCTTTTGCGGTATCCATCGAACTTCCGCCTCCAAGACCAATAATTAAGTCAACCTTTGCATCACTCGCTACTTGGACACAGGCTTGAACGCTCGTTTCTGTAGGGTTCTCGATTGATTTGTCAAAAAGAGTGACATTCAAATCTGATTGCAAAAGTAAGTCTTTTCCTCTTTGACAATGCCCAACCGAACTGAGACCGGAGTCAGTAACTAAAAGAACATTTTTTCCAAGTTCACAGGCAAGACTCCCTACCTGATTAATCGTTCCTGCTCCAAATATGACCTTTTGATTGTTCATCTCATCGCGGGCAAAGAAAGAGCTTTCACTCTCGATACTCGCGAAATCATTATCCATAGCGGTAAAAAAGACTCTCCTTCTTACGCAGCCATTCCGATTGATCTGCGTTTATACAGAAACTCAAACATATTACCCTCGTGTGGTTGGTCCCACGAAATTTTCATTGTTGAAATAGGGCCGAGATTCAATCGTTCAATATTAGATGCACTAAGGAGTTGTTGGGTAAATTGTTTATCTTTTGTAATTGCTGAAACGACCAAGGTTGGTCCAATTGCGGAAAGCATTTCCGACTGGGGCACTTCGACCACACTGGCGTACGGACAAAGAAATTCACGATTGGAGAGCGGGTGATTCATTGATTCGCAATAAACAATAGTAGGCCTTAAATAAGTCCCTCCTTCGGCTTGGACCAGCCGTGAACCTTCCCGATGTGGTGCTGTGGTGTCATGTGCACCTTTTTCAAGTAAGTCTGCATCAATTGCTCCGTCTATCCACTCTCCCATTTTTGGATTGGCAAACCCAGATAGCACAGCATTAGGATCATCAACGGGAAGAGGGTTGAGAGATCCGAGTCGTTTTCCAAGTGCTTCGGCAATCTCGCGGGCATATTTCGGAACGATTACTGCAGAAGCATTGACGCAACTTCGTCCACCGTTATCAGAGATGGAAGAAGCCATTACCTCGATAAAGTCAGGCCAATTTTCGATTTCGTCCTCTCCGATAAGAATCTTACTAAACCCGGGTCCATGCACCTGCACACCAGGATCTCCGGCGTATAAATCTGTGGTGCTTTTATCTCCAAAAATTAATGCCCGGTTGCACAAACGTAAAATATCGCCAGCTCCTTCATGGTCAGTGGGATAAAATCCAAACGCTTCTCCCGGACAGCCAGCAGCAATGAAAGCCTGAATTAAACGGAAAGGTGTCCAAGGTTCATCCCGCCCAGGTTTCATTACGATAGGAATTTTCAGTGCAATCGAAGGAAGCCAAAGAGAGTTCACTGCCGGCGAGTTACTGGGCATTACCAAGCCAAGTGCGTCCGTTGTTGGATAAAAACAAACTGGCGAACCAGCCTGTTCGCCATATCCCCTATCTAAAATCGTTGGGTCAATTCCTCGAGTCAGTCCATTCAGAATTAATTCAACATGTGTGAGGGCGTAATGAATTTTATCCATGTTCCTTTTAACCATCACATGAGGCAGACCACTTGTGGAGGAAAGCGTTTCAAGATACTCCTGAGCACTTTGCATTTTTCCTCCTTCGCCCAAAGCAAGATTCCCATTCAGAAATAATTCACCAGCTTTTGCACTTATATCAATTAATTCACGGGTAGTGAATTTTTCTAAAGCTTCGCGGGCTTGTCCAATTTTTTGTAAGTCTCGTCTTATAATTCCAGCATTCACCTGGCTCATAGTCGCTTTGACCGATCCATCCCGATAGTCCTTCACCTCGGATTCGTTAAAACTGCGGTATTCTTTACCAAGTCGCAAACAGGGTATATGTGGTGTGCTCATAGTAATTAATAAACTCCTTCTACAATATTTTTTTCCATTGCCCCAAATGGACGTACTTCTGCAACTCCGTCCCACGGAGCTTCTAACCATGGCTTTCTTCGTAAGGCTTCATCCCTCTCCAAAAAACGGGGCATAAAAAATTCCTTGGTAAGCGTGGTTAATTCCACACGCCCCCATCTGTCGTAATCGACTTCTTGGTTTGTTTCCGGATTGATAACTCGAAGAGCAGCCCGGGGTTGCGGTGCGTAATAGGCAATCGAATAATCATTATCAGGTCCAATAGGATGATGCCTAGCCAACCCCATTAATGTATTTCCATAAGTAGGTACAAATCCAATTTGACCTCCCTCACACACTTCTTCGACCAAGAAACGAGCGTATTGTTTATCCATCGTTGTACCGCCGCAAAAAACTCCTTTTATACCCGCTTTTACAAGATCTTTTCTTTCCGCCAAAGCTTCAAGTAATTTAGGAGTGGTGAACAATGCACTCACGCTCCGATGCTTGAGGATGGTCAACGCCTGATCAATTGCATGGTCCATGTAAGCCCGGGCCTGATCGAATTGTTTACTCGCAATTAATCTTTTTACCCAACGCGGGTCTAAATCCACAAAGTAACATGAGCATCCCCGTTCGTTGGCAAGATGCTCAATCGCAAGCCGCAATCGTCGCGGGCCTGTCGGACCAACCATCATCCAATAGTGATCGCGGGGGAAATGTTCATCTTTTAAAGTTTTTGAAAATTCCGTGTAATCAATCCTGAAATCATCCCAACCAATTCTTTGCTTAGGCATTCCGGTGGTACCTCCAGTTTCAAAAATATTAAAGGGTCTGCCCTTGTAAGCTTGGGGAACCCAAACGTCATTGGGTAAATCCCGCAACCATTCGTCCTGAAAGTGAGGGAACTTGTTGCAAAGGTCCTTAAAACTTCTAACCTCCTCCAATGGATTCCAATCCTGCTCGTTTGACCAGTTCAGCCAAAATGGAGAACCTGTTTCCGGCGAAAAATGCCACTTTATAATTTCTACAACATGAGCATCCAGCTCATCTGCGGCATTTTTAATTTTTTCTTCTATGTTCATGGAAGTTCAATAAAAAAGGAATTAGGAAATTTACAATTTTTTGATTGGGGGAAAGAATTTTTGGAGAGTTTCATCAGAGGGCGGTTTTGTCATAAGCGAACCAACAATCATGGCCAGTGCCGCGGCCCCAAAACAAACCGCGGCCGGTATGATACCGGGCCCGATTACCATCTCACCGCCGTACCCGGAAAGATGGAAGAAATAAACCCAAGTAACCAGAGCAGCAATAATACTGGCGAAGGCACCTTCTTTGGTTGCACGCTTCCAATATAAAGCGGCAAAAACTACAGGAAACAGGGCAGAAAATCCACTGAAGCACCAGACCGCGAGATCGAACACATTTGCATCTTTTGCCCACATTGCAAGGACATAGGTCAAAGCAACAATCACCACAATGAAAACCCGGGCAATTAGAATGACCTGTTTATCCGAATACTTCTTTGAACCTGCACGATGAACCACTATATCATTCGTGAAAATAGTGCCTAGGCAAAGGAACTGTGAATCAAGGGAGGACATAATTGCTGCCAATACCCCAGCAGTTAGTAATCCAGTAAGAATCGGATCTCCCACAAGTAAATTGAGCATCGCAGACAAAACTGCCGGAGGCGGTATACCAGGGGGAAGCACTCCCGATGCCCATGCTCCCACCAAAACGCAGGGAACCCATACCACCATAATACAAAGTGGGTGAGCAATAACGGTAAGTCGAAATGCCTTCGCACTCTTGGCAGTTAGCCAATGCTGAAAAAGATGAGGGAACATTCCCACACTAAGTGGTATAAAAAAATAAGAGACAAAAGTAATAAATGGGATTCCAAGTTCTCTTTCGAACGAGGAAATTTCTCCAGTTTTTGGATTCTTCTTCTTAAATTCCACTGAAATTGGAGTTCGGGAAAGATGCGGCTGCCTGCCCGTTAAATCGGAATTATCAGAGTTTAATACTCTTCCAATAGGCTTGGGAGGATCATTTTTTAACAGTTCTCCAGATTGTTTGTTAAATTGATAGTCCTGAACAATAACTCCTTTTGCATTAATTCGAGCAGGTACTTTTCCCGCCTGTTCAAGTCCGCCAAGCCCATTTATAATGTAAACAAAGGCAACCACGCCCATGATCATAAAAACAATAGTTTGAAATGTATTTGCATATGCCGCCCCCCGGGAACCTCCTAGAAAAACATAAGTCAACACCACTAAAGAAACCACTAACCCAGTGAGCCAAGGAGGTATCCCCCCCAACCATTGGGGAGCAGTCGGATTAGTGAAAATTTCTGTAAATGCACCAGCAGTAACTGGTTCAATCGTTTTACCTGCACCGATAATTCCAATCAATAAGTAGGGAATCACCAGTAAAACCAAAATAGGAAAAAGTAAATAGCCCAAGCGGTCGGATTCAAAACGGGCTCGAAAAAACTGAATCTGAGTAATGTACCCATATTTTTTACCAAATGCCCACAGACGAATGCCAATAAGAAAAAATATCCCCGCATGAACTAGTCCGCTAATCGAAGCCATCAAGCCATAAGTTCCAATGCCTCGCTCAAATGATTTTCCTGTTGATCCCACCAATGCAAAAGCGGTCATCGTAGTGCCAAAGACGCTCATCAATAACAAAAACGGACCAATACTGTGGCTCGCTACAAAATAGTCTTTACTCGTTCCCCTAAATAACCGACTGCTAAAAAAGCCTAGACCCAAAAGCAAGCAGAGATATAAAACGATTACAATTAAAGTTGTCATCAAATCGACCCTTCTTTTTCTCCATCTTCTTCAGCGAATTCTTCAAGGTCATGGGGCCAGGCAAATTTGATTGCGGCCCAGCCCAAAATTGCACAGACGATTGAAAATCCGGCATGAAAGGCTAACCCGATCGGCATAAAACCAAGTACCAATGAGGCATCATTCCACCACCAAATGTCTTGGTGCAGAACAAAAAGAAGAATAAATAGAACCCAGATAAAATTCTTTCCCATGGGGTAGGATGGCTGTTTCACTTTTACTTCCCGATTGCGTAAAGGTGTGTTTGCGTTCCGATGTAAAGTACGCCATTCGCGACGACAGGGGAGCTATATACAGGAGCACCCATATTTATTGTCGTGACTTTCGGTTTTGATTTTCCATGGTCCATTACCAGTAAATCGCCATCCTCATTACCTAAGGTAAGTTTTCCATCTACAATAAGAGTGGAACCCCAAATCCGGCTAAAGGAATCGTGGGTCCAATATACTTTTCCAGTATTTGCATCTACGCAGTGTATTAAACCGGCATATTCTGCGATGTAAACCAAATCATCGGCGATAGATACTGTGGATATAGTTCGACCCACTTCTGTGTATTTCCAAATTATTTTGCCCGTCTTTGCATCAATACAGGAGAGTCTACCTACCCCATCTCCATGCTCCGGATCCTGGCCGATCGCACAGTAAACTTTTCCTTCATACAAAACCGGAGTCCCAATTAATTCACTTGGTCCAGGAGGAGTTGCATAAGGGATTTTTTTGCCGTCCGAATCTTTGCGATAATGGGGCTCATTGCAATCAACCTTCCAGATGGGTTGAAATAAATCATACCCATCGTCATCTTTTTGAGTTTTATTATTATAGCCATAGCAAAACCCGTCCGTTCCACCCCATATCAAAACATCAGTCCCGTCCACATCCCCATAGGTTAATGAAGACCAAGCCGCATGCAGTGCGCTTTCACTTGCTCCGGAACCATCTTCCCCAATTAATTCACCAGTGGTCTTATTGAGAGCGATCCAACTAGGTGAAAGTGGGCTGGGGATGTTCGTATGTGACCAATCTACGCCGTTAGAAGTAGCGACATAAACTGTATTGCCCACAATTACCGGAGAAGAACTCGTTACATTGTGTGGAAAAACTCCCAATTCGTCCCGCATATCATACATCCAAAGAATATCAGCATCTAATTTTTCATTCAGAGCATCTTTCATCCCCTTTGGTTTTATGTAGGATGCCTCATCTTTAAACGGGCCATCATTGCCGTTAGTTAAGCCATGAATGTCCAAGCAGACTACCTCACAACGATTCGTAACAACATAAACTTTATCGCCATCAATTGCGGTAGAAGAACAAATGCCAATATACTCCCAGTCACTTACCTTTCCGGCTCCGAGCTTGGGTATCACCAGTTGCCATTTCAATTCACCAGATTTCTCATCTAAGCACATGACGACTCCGCGGT
>ERZ1046568.2409-NODE-2409-length-12228-cov-4.784523_pt1 | contig 12228 bp, 13 predicted proteins | sample MGYA00383092_ERZ1046568 | MGnify/ENA primary metagenome ERZ1046568 (study PRJEB29581, sample SAMEA5548362) | metagenome | biome: marine; feature: coastal; material: water | depth 1 m | study: Short-term variability in the microbial, nano- and picoplankton... | reverse complement strand
ACTACTTTATTTTGTTATTTAACGATAGTTAAATGAGATTTTGGTTTTGGCTAGGAGAAGAGAACCCGCGAGGTTGTTCATCTGATGGGGGTCTGTTTTGAGGTCGTAGAGTTCTTCGGTGGGGCGCATCCCGAACGCGAGTTCTGCCAAGCGAGCAATACCGTGCTTGTTACGATATTCCATCATGAAGGTTTTGGTGGGGGAACTGTCGATTTCACCATAGGGAATGGCCCGGGCACAAACCGATGGATCGGGAGAACCGGAGGGCCAGCGGGTTGGTTCAAAGTTATGGATGTAAAGATGGTCGGAGGTTCGGATCGCGCGGCAGGGATAGCCTTTGCCACCTTTGCGGCAGCCGTCGTGGCGTTCCATGGCAACGAAGGCGGCTTTGTGATTTTTCGACGCTTGGTTTTTAAAGATCGGGAGAAGACTCGATGCGGTCATCATTCCTGGCGGTTTGAGTCCTACGGCTTCAAGGAAGGTGGGGGCGAGGTCGCTCAGGTTGACGAGGTCACCGATGATGCGGCCGGGCTTCGTGATCCCTCTCGGCCAGCGGATGGCGAGGGGGATGCGGGAGCCGTCGTCGTAGAGGCTAGCTTTGGCACGGGGGAAAGGCATCCCGTGGTCGCTGGTGACGACGATGATGGTGTTGTCGAGTTGACCGGATTTTTCTAAGAGCGCGATGGCGCGGGATACTTGGGAATCGAAGTGTTCGATTTCAACGAAGTAATCGAGGAGGTCGTTACGGACGATATCGTTGTCGGGGAAGATGGGGGGAACGATGACCTTGGAGGGATCTTTGCCGGTTCGTTTTCCGGCACCAGATTCGAAGCCACGATGGGGTTCCGAGGTGCCGAGCCAGAAGCAGAAGGGTTTCTCTGTTGGGGATTGCGCAAGGAAGGTGGCGAAATTGCCGGCGTAGTCGGTGTTACGCATTTGTTTGAAGGGCGGCTGGAGGCGCTTTTGTTGGAAGGGTGGTCCAGCAGGATTTTCAGTACGCCCTCCGGGTTCGAGGCGACCGGGGCTCCATCCCTTGCCAGTGTAGCCGATCGAGTAACCGGATTTTTGAAGGAGGTCGGGGTAGGTGGCGAACTTGGCTGGAAGCGTGCTGTGGATGTTACCGGCTTCTTCGAGCCGCCAGATCGGTTGACCGGTGAGGATGGCGGAGCGGGAGGGGCCACAAGTGGGGGCGTCGCAGAAGGCATGGGTGAAGCGGAGGCCCTCTTTTGCGATGCGATCAAAGGCGGGAGTTTTAACGACAGGATCGCCATTGGCTCCGGTGTGGGCGTAGCTTTGATCGTCGGAAATGCAGAAAAGAATATTGGGCCTACCGTTCGCACTAAGCTCTAAACTCGAAATACTAAAACCTAAAAGTAAGAAGAGAAGACGGACGGTGGTCATAGTTATCAGCAGGCGGTTTGAATGAAGTGCCAGAAGGCCGGTCCTCAAGGATCCTTGGGATGATAAATAGCATCTTCTTATTTTAATTGCACTCACATTCATTCCATTCTCGACATCCTTCAATGATGCTCCAAGGAACTCAATCCCAAGACAAAATCGAAATCATTACTACTTGATCTGGCGGAGGGAACTAGGCCAAGGGTCAGCGAAAGTCTCACCTCTTTGCCAGGCCGTAATTTCATTGTCGGTGCAAAAGGCATCCTGCAAGGAGGAGGCGAAAGACTCACGATCCGCCTTGAGGCCAATGAGAGTGAGTTCGTTGTGGCGATCACCGAAAAGGGGATGTTTGGTTTTAAGCAATGCTTTCAAGTGCTCGATCTCTTCGGCTAAGAGTTTGCCATCTCGATTGTGAGCAAGTTCGGCACGCCAGAGCCCCGTCAGTTCAAGCGCAATCTGGCTGCCAGATTGTTGCCAAAGTAAAACGTCCCGAGGGCGCGAGGCTAGCCAAAGGAACCCCTTAGTACGGTAAAGACCAGTCCCCATTTTACTGCGACAAGCTTCATATAAACGCTCTGGATGAAAGGGCCGAGGGTCGCGAATGACGATCGCATCCACGCTGTCGACCGTAGCTGATTGCTGCGTGAGACCGAATTCATTGGCTCGACTTTCTAAGACTGAGAGTTTTGGGGCTGGGGTCGCTTCAAGTTGCGGTAAAAGAATTCCAGCTTGAGCCGAGAGTCCAATAGTCGCCTGTGGTTGGAGTGCCTGGAGGGTTTTAACTTGAGCCTCTACGTTGGGTTTCGGAACGGTATCAATTTTGGTAAGAATGATTACGCTGGCGAAGGCAATTTGTTCAGCGAGTACTTCGGCGACATGGCGCAGCGCCATATCTTGAGAATTCGCGGATGCGCCAGTAAGAATTTTGCCATCTTCAAAGTCGCGATGAAGATTGAGGGCATCGACTGTGACGATAAAGTGGCGAAGGAAGAATCTATTATTCTGCGTTAGGGCTTTGATTAGGGGCCATGGGCGGGCCGCGCCAGTACTCTCGCAGAGAACGAGAGGTGGAGCAGGGTCAAGCGTAGAGATCTCTTTGAGAGCTGCTCCTGCCGATTCATGGAGTTGCTCACGTGCATGATTTCCATGTAACGCCGCTACGCCACCTACGAGACGACCAGGAGTAGGTTTTGAGGTTTCGTCCGAGAGCAGTTCTGCGTCGAGCCCAAATTCACTCAAGTCGTGTACGATTACCGGAGCATCTTTAAGCGCCTCGTCACGTCGCCAACGCCGGAGGAGCGTGGTCTTACCTGAGCCGAGGAAGCCGCAAAGGGTAACGATGGGAACGGAGTCCGAGTTCATGAATTAGGTTCCTAAGAGTCATTCACATGGGGGGGTCCGTGAGCTTCGAAAAATAGTGAAGAACGAAACGAAAACGAAGCCGCTGTGAGGCCTTAAGGTTTATTGGTCATCTGATTCAAATGCAAGTAATTCGCATTAAAATCCAGAATTTTGACGCTCTATTACCTAGCTGAGATCGATTCTAAATAAGTTCGAAAGGCTACCCAAATTTGGATCGATCACGTTGAGATCAAAACGACGTTCCGTTTTTGGCGATTGATTTCTCTGGCTTGTGAAACCAGCATTTTGCATGGCCCGATTTCAGAAGCTCATATTCCTCTTGGTTCTCACAGTTTCCGCAGCTGCCGAAACGCTTGTTTACCTTGGAACCTACACGGGGGGTGAGAGCAAAGGGATCTACCGTTCGACACTCGATGAAACAACCGGTGAACTGTCCGACCCGGTGCTCGCCGCGGAGCTAGAAAACCCGTCTTTCCTTGTCGTCAGCCCAGACCAAAATTATCTTTTTGCCGTTTCCGAGAACGGAAATTTCAAGGGCGAAGAGGGTGGCGGGGTCAGTTCGTTCGCGATTGGCGAAGACGGGGGATTGACGCTCATCAATCAGGTCAATTCCGGAGGTGGCGCGCCCTGTCACATTTCAACCGATCCCGAAGGCAAGTGTCTCTTGGTTGCGAACTACATGGGTGGGAGCATCTCAAGTTATCAAATTTCCGCCGATGGAAAGCTGGTTTCGCCAGCTGCCGGTGGCTTCATCCAGCATGAAGGCCAAGGTGCTCAGCTTCCCCGTCAGGCTTCGCCGCATGCGCACTCCGTGAATGTTGATCCAATCGGCAAACGCGCGTATGTCGCGGATTTGGGTTTAGACAAAGTTCTTATTTACAAGCTCGACGCAGCTGGCGGAACGATCGCGCCAAATGCTCCGCCATTTCTTAAATTGCCGGATGCCACCGGGCCGCGACACTTCTCTTTTCACCCAAGTGGTAAGTGGGCCTACACAAATTTAGAAATGTCGCTCCAAGTTGCAGCCTTGAGCCACGACGCGAAAACCGGCGAGCTCGCAGTCCTGGAAATTGAATTAACTGTGCCGGAGGGGACGGAGCGTAAAGGCAACAGCACGGCTGAGTGTTTGGTGCATCCGACAGGAAAGTGGGTTTACGTTTCTAATCGGGGCCATAACTCAATCGCGGCATTTGCAATTGACCAGAAAACCGGGGAGCTTGATTTCATCGAGCGCGAATCCACGCAGGGGAAGACCCCGCGAAATTTCGGCATCGATCCCAGCGGCAAGTTTCTCATCGCCGGCAACCAAGGATCAGGAAATGTTGTCGTGTTAAAGATCAATCAGGACACTGGTTCTTTGGATCCAAGCGACCATGAAATTAATGTTCCGGCCGCCGTTTGTATTCGTTTCTTAAGGCGGTAACGAGGGTTTTAAAGTACAGCTTTGAAATCCCTGCTCAAAAAAGATGTGCGGTAGAACTTGAAGACACGTCTTGTGATCGAAAGGGCCAGTGTACTTCAAAAATAGGGTGTACAGAAATGGGTGATTATTTAGTAGGACACGGCTGTAAGACCGCTTTCGTTATAGTCGTAAGCTAGAGCTCTTGCGAGCGAATCGTGAAGAGTGTTACCATCAAGCAAGATGAATTCGGTTTCTAAAAATCCATTGAATCGGCGACGGTTTCTACGTTCTGCAGCTGCGATGATCGCCCTTCCTTCTTTGGAATCCTTTGGTTCAACTGCTACTCCGGTAGATGGGCCGAAGAATTTTGTGGTGATTGGGAGTTATCTTGGTCTGCACCAGAATGCTTTTTATCCCAAGACGATTGGGAAGAACTATGAGATGCCTGATACGCTTAAGCCTTTAGCGGAACATCAACATGAATTTACAGTATTCTCCGGATTGGATCACCGGGCAGCGAACGGGCACGCGGCTTGGAGTAACTTTCTCTGTGGGAATTCGCCGAAGACTTATTCGTTGGATCAGATGGTGGCGGATAAGATTGGACAAAAGTCGCGATTTGCGTCGATTCAATTGACCGCTGGCTCGGGAGAGGCAAATAAACCGATGTGCTTCACACGGCAGGGGGTTCCGTTGCCAATGATTCAGCGGCCGAGTGTTTTCTATAAGCAGTTGTTTGTATCTAAAGAAGATCGGCGCCGGACTGAGTATGTGCTGCGGAGTGGAAAGAGTGCGTTGGATTCAGTAGTGAAGGATGCGAAGCGATTACAACAGTCATTACCGCAGGGGGATAGAGACAAGCTGGACGAATATTTTGAATCGCTTCGGGCGGTGGAGAAGCGGATGGATCGGCAGTTGGAAACGATCAACGAGGTGGTGCCGGAACCGGATTACAAATTACCGAGTTACGACCCGATCACCCCAAATTTGCAGATCGAGTCGGAGACTATCATGTATGATTTGATGGCTCTCGCCTTGGAGTCCGGATCGACGCGTGTGTTGACTCTGTTTCTAGATGGATTGGGGCAGGTGTTCTCGATTGATGGGCGAGCGTTGGGGTCAGGTTATCATGGTTTATCACACCACGGAAATGATCCGACAATGATTCGGGATTTAGTGGCGATTGAATCGGCGCACACGCATTGCCTTTCAGGTTTTCTTACGCAGCTCAGGGAGAAGAAGAATGCGCAGGATAAGAGTTTGTTGGATGACACGGTAGTTTTGATGGGGACGGGGATGGGTGATGCGAGTCGCCATAGTAATCGAAATTTGCCGACGCTGGTGGCGGGAGGCGGCTTCAGCCACGAGGGGCATGTAGCGATTGATCAGAAGGATAAGGATTCTCCCTTGTTAGGGGATCTCTATATTACGCTGCAGCAGAAGTTGGGGATGGAAGTGGAAAGTTTCTCGAATGCGACCCGCAACATGAACGATCTCTTTTCGTGATGCGTGGATTGTTTTTAACCGGGCTTTTAATGGGTTCGGTGGCGGCGGAAAAGATGATTCCAAATCATGTCTTGGACGTCTTGTCAGATTACTGCATCGATTGTCATGATACGGCCGAAAAAAAAGGGGGGCTAAACTTAGATCTCGAGTCGGTAGATTGGAGTAAGCAAGAGAGTCGGATACTTTGGGAGAAAGTTCTGAAGGCGAATGAGCAGGGCTTGATGCCTCCCCTCAAGAAGGATCAACCGAGTGAGGAGGAGAGGAAGGCTTTAATGACTTGGCTGGATGAGTCGTTGTTGGAGAACACGCTGATCGGTGGGACTTTGCCGCGCCGGTTGAGCAGGGTAGAGTATAGGAATACAATTCGGCAGTTGTTTGGACTTCCAGAGTTTGAATTACCGAACGGATTCCCACGGGACGGAAAGCATCATGGATTCGATAATCTTGGGGAGGGATTGGTGACATCGCCAGCTTTGTTGGAGGCATATTCCAAGGTGGCCTGGGCGGTCGCGGATGAACTTTATCCGCCGAAAAAGGCTTTAAAAATTGAGGCGTGGACGGCTGGACCGGAGGATATGGCCTTAAGTTTTTCGGCAGCGGCGGTGCGTGATGGAGCGTTGCGATTGGCGTCGAGGCATGAACATATTATGAGGAGTTGTACCTGGCCAAGTAAGATTGAGGTAAAGACGTCAGGGGTTTATCGGATCACGGTGCATGCCTCGACTTACAAGCCGAAGTCGAAGGAACCAATGATTTTGGAGCTGCGGGCCCGGGAGGTGTCAGCCAGCGAGCGGTCGTCTGTTTCGCAATTCCGGGTGCTCAAAGAGATTTCGATCAATTCAGCAGCGCAAGAGTCGGTGACCTTTGAGGCGGAACTCTTCGAAGGGCAGACTTTACTCTTTCGTTGGCTGAATGCGGAGATGACGCATGACGGGAAGGAGCTTGAGAAGCAGATGCGGGAATGGTTTAGGCGGGATCCCCGTTATTTGGCGGCGTGGCAGAAGTCGGTGTTTCCGTTTCCGGGTAAGACACTCCGATCACGGGCGAGTGTTCTACGGGGGCTAAATGGCTGGAAGACGTTGAAAAATCATTTGGCGGACCCGAAGTTGGACATGAGCCACGCGACGATGGAGTCAGAGAGGACGAAGAAATTATTAGCAGTCTTTAAAAATGGAATGACCAATGTGGCGGATGCGCAGTGTCATTATTACTTTGAGCATGGTCCGGCGTTGGAGATTCACGGATTGACGATGCAGGGTCCGCTAAAGGTGGTTGATGGTCCGAAGGATAAGCGGCGGGACATTTTGCGACTTAAGATGGCGGGACTTGAAAAGGGGAGCTTGAGTGATGAGGATTACGCGAGAAAGATGTTGGTGAATTTTTTACCGCGGGCTTTTCGCCGGCCAGTGGATAAAAAAACGGTGGAGAGCTTTTTCGTTTTAGCGAAAACGCATTGGCAGGAGGGTCGTTCTTTTGAGGAGGGAATGCATTTGTTGATTCGGAATGTGTTGATTTCACCACGTTTTCTTTATCGAGCTTTGGAGCGAGAGAAGCTGGATCAGCATATGTTGGCAACGCGGCTGGCGTATTTTCTAACTCAGGGGCCGCCGGATGCTACCCTGCGAGATCTCGCTAACCGGAAGCGGCTGGGGGATTCCTGGGTATTGAAGAGGGAGGCGGAGCGATTAATGCCGACGAAATGGAATCAGCCGATGGTGCAGAGTTTTACGCGGCAGTGGTTGGGAACAGGTTTGCTATCGGAGATCATGCCAGATCCTAAACTGAATTTCACGCCTTACTACGTTGAGATGGCGCGAGATGAGATTGAGTATTCCTTTGCGGAAATCTTGCGGGAGAATCGCCCAATGACCGATTTTATCGATCCGGATTTCAGTTACATGTCGGGGATGTTTGCTAGGAATGTTTACAAGGTGGAGGTAGGCAAAAAAGGGAAGCCGGGGAGCAAAGCTGATCGAAAGCTACGCCGGGTGAAGTTGGAGTCCGGTGGTCGGGTCGGTGGATTGCTGGGCCAGTCCGGAATTATGATGGCGACCGCGAATGGGGTGGACACACAGCCAGTATTGCGAGGGGTTTGGGTGCTGGAGAATATTTTGGGGAGTGCCCCTCCGCCGCCACCGAAGAATGTGCCGGCGTTGACTCCGGACACGCAGGGAACGACGAATCCTCGGGAAATGTTGGCAGCGCATACCATGGAACCTTCTTGTGCATCGTGTCATCGACGGATTGATCCCGTGGGAATTGTGTTAGAGAATTTTGATCCGGTAGGACGTTGGCGGGTAAATTGGCCCAAGGGGGCGGGAATAATCAATGCCTCCGGAACTTTACCGGATGGGACATCGCTGGAGAATGTTGTGGATCTGAAGAGATGGTTGGTTGAGAACGTGAATCAATTTTCAGAGTGTGTTTCCGCGAAATTGATGACCTATGCAACGGGTCGGGTTCCGAACCATACAGAAATGAAAGAGATTAAAGAGATCGTGAAAGCCAACCATGCCAAGGGGAACGGATTCCGGGATTTGGTGTTGGCGTTAATTGAGAGTGAAACTTTTCGGACGAAGTAGATCGAAGACTTGGAAGTTACACTGATTCAATAGTAGGGGTTTAGATGACGGGGTCGCCATTGGTTCCGGTGTGGGCGTAGCTTTGATCGTCGGAAATGCAGAGGAGGATGTTGAGGGGCGCTGCGGCGAAGGTATGGGCAAGGGTGATCAGGAAGAGGACGGTGAGAGTTTTTATGGTGATTTGGAATCTCCCTTCCGGGTTACGTAGACGTAGTAGGCACTCAGGATAGTGTCCTTGCCCCGGAACCAAGTGTGAAGAGCGGCGGGCCCTTTTTTGAGGTTCATGGTAAATCTGGCGCCTTTGTCTTTCTCCTTCACTTGCTTGGTCAGTCCCTCAAATTGGTAGGAGCGTTTTTCGCCGATGCTCAGGTGGTTGTGACCACTGACGAAGAGGCTCGCTTGAGTGATGGGGAGGGCGGTTCCGGTGCCATCAGGGAGGGTTCCGCTGATGGTTCCGTCGGCCTCTTTGGGCCAGCGCCGGAGTTCAATGTCGTATTCGCCAGCTCGCGCGACATCGATGAGCCAGTAGCCGCTTTTCTGTGCACCTCTGCGGATCTGGTTCTGCTGATCGATGAAGACATCGAGCCATTCGGTACCGGAAAGCTTGGTGGGGTTTTCGTGCTCGGTGCCGATGATGATGCGTTGTTCTTCGTTGGCCAGTGGGCCAACTCTTTCCCACCATCTCGCGAGGTGATCACGGAGCTTTTCGACGAGCTCAGGGTGTTGATTGATGACATTTCTTTTTTGAAGAGGGTCGGATCCGAGGTTGTAGAGTTCACGGTCTTCGAGGAGGCGCCAACGCTTGTAAAGCACGCCGGCTTGATCGGCTCGCATCTGGGTCTGGCTATGAGGCGAGGGGTAGTTTGCGAAGCCTGGCATGCGGCTGTAATTCATGATGAGGATGCGCTCGTTGGAGACCTGTTCTTCGCCGCGAAGAACAGGAGCGAGGTTGATGCCGTCGAACTCTGGTCCGGCTTTGGGCTTGATTTTGCAGAGGTCGAGTAGGGTGGGAAGGAGATCCTGAACTTGAGTGAGGCCACCGATGTCTTGCGGTTTGGCAAGATTGCCCTCGGGCCATCGGATGAAGCAGGGGACGCGGTGTCCCCCTTCCCAGAGTTCGGTTTTTTTGCCTCGCATTCCGGCGTTGAAATACTGTGGGCCGAGAAGGCTGCCGTTGTCTGTTTTGAAGATAAGGATGGTGTTTTTGGACAGACCTTGATGATCGAGGAACTTCATCAAATCTCCCATGTTGGTGTCGATGTTGCGGATCATGCCGAGGTAACTGGCGAGGCGGTTTTTGAGCCCCTTGTTGAGATTATTAAATTGGGGGTCGGTGAGTCTTTTGGCGATGACTTCGCGGTCTTCTGGTTTCGGGATGAAGGGGCCGTGAGGGGTGTTGGTGGCGAGGTAACAGAGGAAGGGTTTATTCTGCTTGGCGGAGTTTTGGATGAACTGTTTGGCTTCGGAGAAGAAGACATCGGTGCAGTAGCCTTTGAATCGTTCCTCCGTGCCATTCTTGGTGTAGACATCGTCGAAGTAGTCGTTACCCCAGTAGGCGGGAACTGAGGGAATTGACGAGGAGGGATACCAGACGCTTTCCTGGAAGCCGCGGTCCTGGGGGCGGTAGGGATAGTTCGCGCCGAGGTGCCATTTTCCAAAGATGCCCGTGGAGTATCCGGCATCGCCGAAGTAGTTTGCGATCGTTGGGATCTCGGGGCGCAGGAGGGCGCGACCACTGCTGACATTGCTCGCACCATTTCGGGCGGCGTCGATGCCGGTGAGCAATTGCCCGCGCGTGGGGGTGCACATCGGAGCGACGTGGTAGTCGGTCAGTCGAATGCTTTGGCCGTGGAGTTTGTCGAGGTGAGGAGTTTTCAGGACGGGGTTTCCGTGAACGGAGAGTTCTGGGTAGCCCTGGTCATCGGTCATCACGATGATGACGTTGGGTTGAGGGACAGCGCCGAGGGTAAGAGGGAGGCAAAGGCATGCCAAGAGGAGCCGGAAGTTGGTCATGGTTATTTGCTGGTGATTTGGACGGAGTGCCAGAAGCCAAATTCATAACGCCAGTCGTTGGGGCGGTTTTCGAGAGTGAGATCGATTTTTTGGCCCGCGAATTTGGTGAGGTCGATCTCGAGTTCGAGCCACTCTGATTTGACCGTTTTGAAGGAAACGATTTGGTCGTGGAGGACTTTGCTGTTTGCGAGAACGCGGAGTTGCCAGTCGCCGTGGGGATGGTAGCTGCAGCGAATTTTGAGGCGGGTGGATTTACCTTTGGGAACCTGGAGTTCGCGCTTAAGTGAGCAGGGAGTTTTCTTGTCGAGGGGATGGGTTTGGACGGCCTTCTCGTTTCGGAAACTTTTCAAAGAGACGACCCCACCTTCGCCAACGTTTACCACTTTGAAGCCGGGAGCGATCGCATCGATGGCTTTGGCCCACTTGGCGCGGAGGTTTGGACGGGGTTTTTTGTGATTTTGAGGGGACCCGCTGATCATACGACGGGCAACGGATTCGGTAAGGAAGGGGATTTTTGTTTGAGCGGCGAGAGCGAGGGCCTTTTTTGGGTGCTCGGTGACGAGAGGTTCCAAGGCGAACCAGATCATGCGGGGAAGTTTGGGATCTTCGATATCTTCAGCGCGTTGGGAAAGCGCGTTCAGGATGGGGAAGCGATGGTCGAGCGGAAGTCGAGGCACCGCAGCCGCGAGGTAGAGTCGAACGGTGGGAGAGGGGTCACTTTGGGCGAGTTTTTCCAAGATGGGCTTGATGGAAGTGGGTGGGGTTTTGTCTTCGCTGAGAAGTTGGATGGCCCAGGCGCGGACGTGTTCGTCGGAGTGGGCGAGAAGTTGGATGAGTTTTTTTACGTCGCCTTTGGCACCTTTTGAAAAGCGTTTGGTGACGTGTTGGGCCCAGAGAGCGCGGAGACGTTTGGGGGAGGTATTTGAGCTCACGAAGAATTCGTCGAGAGCTTTATGGACGGCTTTCCGATCGAGCTTTCCGGAAATGGTGCGATGGTGGAGTTCGGTGCGAGCCTGGCGGACAAACCAATCATTGGGGTGGTTCTGAAGTTGGCAAAGTTCAAGATCGGTGAGGGAGGGAATGTTCGGTCGAGCGATGCGTTTCGCGTCCTTGGGCATGATGCGATAGATGCGTCCGCTTCTGGGGAAGTTGATGGCATTTCCGCAGATGTCGGTGTCGTGCCAGTCTAAAACATAGATGCCCCCATCAGGTCCGATTTCCATACTGAAGCCGACCCAGGCGAGATCGTTGGTGGGCATGAAATCACTCCCGTGTCGGCCGATGTAGGTGGAGCCATTCGGCTCCATGTAATCGGCGAGGACGGCATGCTCGTGGATGTTGCACATGAAGAGTTGGTCGCGGTATTCGGACGGGAAGGTGTCGGCCAAATAGAAGCGGGCTCCGCCGTGCGCAGAGAGGTGGGTGTGGTCGCGGATCGTCTGGATGGGCGCGTAAGTGTAGGGATTGAGGTTGGGACGGGATTGTTTATGGTAGATTCCACCTTGGACGATGTGAAAGAGGTGAGGGATTACGCAACAGGTGGCAAAGCCATGACCGAGATCATTAAAGTCGAAGCCCCACGGATTAGAGAGGCCACGTGCGAAGATTTCGAAATCGCGGGTCTCGGGGTGGAAGCGCCAGATGCCAGCATCGAGGTAGAGGCGGTCGTCTTTAGGAACACCAGGTTTTCCGATGAGAGAGTGGGTGAAAACACCTTGGCAACCGTAGAGCCAGCCGTCGGGGCCCCAGATGAAACTGTTGAGGGTTTCGTGGCGGTCCTGCATGCCCCATCCGTCGAGAAGAACTTCGGGTTCGGCGTCGGGGACGTCGTCGCGATTGGCGTCGGGAATGAAGACAAGATTAGGTGGAGCTCCAAGGTAAACACCACCGTGTCCGATCGCGATACCGGAAGCGAAGGTGATCTTGTCGTGGAAGAGTTTTTTGGTGTCGAAGACGCCATCGCTA
>ERZ1046568.2408-NODE-2408-length-12229-cov-22.876622_pt1 | contig 12229 bp, 10 predicted proteins | sample MGYA00383092_ERZ1046568 | MGnify/ENA primary metagenome ERZ1046568 (study PRJEB29581, sample SAMEA5548362) | metagenome | biome: marine; feature: coastal; material: water | depth 1 m | study: Short-term variability in the microbial, nano- and picoplankton... | reverse complement strand
CGGGGTTATGCGCCCCGTCGGTGTTGAGGCCAGATTGGAACCAGACCCAAGTGTCCCGATACTCCGCATCTGGAAATTCCCGCGCGATATGCGCCTCCATTGCGTCGCGGCCAGCCATGGCGACATCAATTTCCCGCACCCCGGCCCGGACGGCGTCCCGGATCGCGTAGCCACCCACATCAGCGGTTGACGCCCCGGCGCGTATAAGGGCGATTTCAGCCGGCGATTTCATCATGCGCTGCTGCATTGTGGCCTGCGCCAGATCAACTTGGGCTTTTGGGGCCAGAAAGCTGTTGAGCGCTGCGGCCTGAGTGAGAGACAGGTGATCACCCTCATAGCCGATCACACCGCCTTGTCCTGCCACAGACGCAATTGCGCGCCAGTAGTTATCGCGCTGCCAATCTGTATAGGTAAGGTTGTCAGCAAAGCTGCGGCGCCATGGCTGGCCGGCGTCGATGCCGGCGGAAATGGTGACGCAATCCGTTGCGGTGACAACCAAGCCGTAGGGACGGCCAAAGGCACAATATAAAAAGCCCGAATAATAGGCGATGTTTTGCATAGATGTAAAAACAGCCGCGTTAACACCTTTGTCGCGCAGGATGTTGCGCAGCCCCGTGAGGCGGGTTTCATATTCCGCATCGCAAAAGGGCAGAGCCGCTTTTGATCCATTGTGAAATCGGTGAAAATTTGGGCGCTTGATTTGGGTCATGTCGACACCTCATTGAAAAACAAATCCCGGCGTTCAGGATCCATTTTGCGCAGGTGGAATATGCCACCCGCCAGCGACGCCATCGCTGAATGCCTGGCGACCATGATTGCCTTTCCCGTTTTTTTCCATCACATTTGCGACCCATTGCTGCGGGAATTGCGACCTTGTGATGAGAAACTTAGGGGCGGCCAAGGGGCAGGAAAATTGGCAAATGTAACGGATCAAGACAAGGCGCTGGGCAACGCCGGAGGTGGTAAATGTGCGTTGAAGTGAGCGCTAATGCGGTCCGAATGATCAGTTAAAAAAATTTAAGATCTGCTGTGTTTATAGTTAACGAAATTGTTATCTTTAAATTAGCGCCTTCACTATATCAGCTGCAAGATCATACAGTGATTGCCAGATTAGTGCCGAATTGCTATTTAGGTTAAGTGTTAACGTGAGGCTTAGGTAATGAGTGATGCAATGAAGCAGCTGTCGCGCTTGGCCAAGTTGATTTTTGAGATGGAAATCGATTTGGGATTGAGCGATCTATCGCAACCTGAAAAATTAGTGCTCATGGCGGCTCACGAGCAATCTGATGCAGATGGGCAATTCCAAACACATCAACTGTTGTCTCATCCCTTAAGCGCTAAGATGGCCCGGCCCACCTTTTTCCGGGCATTGAAGCAGCTTGAGCAAAAGGAATTATTGCTGAGAAATCCGGAGAAAAAGCGCGGGCTGTATAGTGTTGCGGAAACTTAATCTCGATTGGCTCACCTTTGTTGTGGTGAGCGTTGGATATATTTCAGCTTATACAATTACCTCCGGGCTGGTGATGCCCCTGCAAAAGATATTGGCACCGCAGCTGCCTATTGTTTTCAGCGTGCTCTTTTTGCCCCACGGCATCCGCGTATTGGCGGTCTATTTCTTGGGATGGCGCGGCCTTTTATACTTGCTGCCCTCCAGTTACCTCATGTGGGCCACGAGCGTTTACGGCAACTCTATCGACCTGGCAGTTTTGAGCCCTGTGGCGTCTTTGGTCGTGGTGTATGTCGCTGTTAGAATGGTCAAAACATACCACGGATCGCGCAATAAGGCTGTGTTTGATTTCTCCTGGAAAGAGTGTTTGGTGATTGCAGCGATCGCATCCGTGCTCAACGGTATAACGCTCTCAATGCTTTATGACAGTGAGATTAACTGGATTTTGATGATCGGATATTCCTCCGGTGATATGGCTGGGCAGATTGTTTTACTTCTTCTGATAGTTGCTCTTATGAGGCTCAATCGTAAGCTGTCCAAATTCATTTAAGAAAATATTTAGCGATAAATAGATAATACGCGCAACCGCACCCGCATAGACGACGTGTTTGCAGTTTTCATTCGTGAGGTAGATGCCCTGCTGGCCCGGTTAGCTGGCCAAGAGGGCGGGGTTTCCTCCTGCGGCAGTTGTGTTGATACAGATAGATTGCTCGCTCACCAGCCACCGTTCGAATGTCTCATCCATCAGTAAGGGGACAATCGCACCGCGCCGCGCGCTCAAGGCTTGGCGGAGGAGGCGCGCCTGCGGACCGGCGTAGACCACCGCTTGTAAGTCAGGGATCTTTGTCACATCAGCCATCGCAATCTCTGCAGCAATGGCTCTGCATCCCATGTCCCTGGCGCTTTGTGCACGGGTTTCTGCCCCGGGACCCATGCACAGAATGCGTGATCGGGGCCGCAAAAGGTAGCGGTTCGACTCGCCTGTGGGGCCGGGTAAATCTTCGGTGCTATGGCCCTCCTGTGGCGGCTGGCTGGCAAAGGCTTGCTCTAGCTCTGCCAAACTCATCTGAGGGGGTAAGGGGCCGTCAGCCGTCATGAGGCTTTGCGCGGCGAAGCGTGGCAAATAGCGCGGCCCGCCGGCCTTTGGCCCGGTTCCGCTCAACCCGTGGCCGCCGAAGGGCTGGGAGCCAACGACAGCGCCGATCTGATTGCGGTTAATGTAGAGATTGCCCACATTAACGCGGCTCACGACCTTTTGCACCCGATCATCAATGCGGCTGTGAAACCCGAAAGTGAGGCCATAGCCGCTGGCGTTTATATCCTCAATCACACGATCCAAATCGCCCGCGTCGTAGCGGGCCAAATGCAGTACGGGTCCGAAGATCTCCTCGTGCAGGTCAGAGATTCCGCTTACAGATAGGATCGTTGGGGCAACGAAATACCCGTTTTCTGGGGCTGAGGTTTGAAATAAAAGCTTCTGGCGTGCGATATGCGCGGAACTGCGTGCTTGCGCTGCCGCATCTATCACCGGACCGACATCGCAATCTGCCGCCTCCGGGGGGCCAACCACCAGGGCTTGCATCGCGCCGCGCAACATGCGCTCAAACGCATCTGCAATATCACTTTGCACATATAGCATCCGCAGAGCCGAGCAGCGTTGACCGGCCGATTGAAAGGCGCTGACAACCACATCCTGCACCGCCTGTTCGAGGAGGGCCGTACTGTCGACAATCATTGCATTCAACCCGCCGGTTTCGGCAATCAAGGGCGCCTGCGGTGGCAGATTTTCCGCCATAACTCGGTTGATCGCCTGCGCCGTGGCGGTTGAGCCTGTGAAGCAAACACCAGAAACATTGGGCGCACTACACAGAACAGGACCCACAACAGCGCCCTCTCCGGGAAGCAGCTGTAGGCAGGTTTTTGGCACGCCTGCTTGATGCAAAAGTGCGGTTGCTTGCACGGCAATCAAACTCGTGGCTTCGGCCGGTTTGGCCAAGACCCCATTGCCCATGGCCAAAGCGGCGGCGATTTGCCCAGTGAAAATGGCCAAAGGAAAATTCCAAGGGCTAATGCAGGTGAAAATTCCATCTGAGTTGCTGGCCAGCGCCTCTGCCTGATGGGCGTAATAGCGTAGAAAATCCACCGCCTCGCGCAATTCGCCAATGCAGTCACTTAACGTTTTACCGGCCTCATGGGTGAGCAGCGCAAAAAACGCCTCTGCATGGCTTTCATAAAGATCTGCGGCTTTGCGTAAAACTGCGGCCCGCTCGGCTGGAGTGATCTGCCAAGGGGTGGCAGCAGCGGCCAGCTGCCGCGCTTGGTCTGCGGATAAAAACCTAATCTGTCCAATTTGATCGCCCGTGGCTGGGCTGTGCACAGGATGAGCTTGGCCAAGATCGCCATAGCTCCAAGTCTGGCGTCTTGCGCGCTGGGCTTGCAGATGCGCCAAAACCTCCGGATTTGACAGATCGAATCCTGTGGAGTTGGGGCGGTCTGGCGCGAAAATATCCGCTGGTAGGGAAATTTTTGGGCCGGCCTCTTGCCCTTTTTCAAAGGGATCTGCGGCCACCACATGGGCCGGAACCTCCGCATCAAAAATCTGGTTCACAAAGGAGGAATTGGCGCCGTTTTCCAAAAGGCGGCGCACCAAATAGGCCAAAAGATCAGAATGGTGCCCAACTGGCGCATAAATGCGGCAGGCAACCCCATGCTCTTGCAGCACTTGATCATGCAGAGCTTCCCCCATGCCATGCAGTCGCTGGAATTCGAAATTTGTCACCTTCTGAGCGCGCGCGCTGTGCAATACGGCCGCGATGGTATGGGCGTTATGGGTGGCAAATTGCGGGTAGATGCAATCAGACATGGCCAGCAACTTCTGCGCACAACAGATGTAGTGCATATCGGTATGTGGTTTCGTGGCCAGCACCGGAAAACCTGGGAGCCCCTCAACCTGCGCCAATTTGATTTCCGTGTCCCAATAAGCGCCCTTGACCAGACGCACCATGATGCGGCGATCCAATTTTTGGGCCAAAGCATACAGCCAATCAATGACATAGGCGGCGCGCTTGCCATAGGCTTGAACGACAACCCCAAACCCGTCCCACTGGGCAAGACCAGGCTCTGACAGGACAGCTTCGATCACATCTAAAGAGAGATCCAAACGTGCGGCCTCTTCGGCGTCGATGTTCAAGCCGATGCCGGCAGATTTCGCCAAAAGCGCCAAGGATCGGGCGCGGGGCACCAAAACATCCATCACTTGCTTGCGGTGTTGCAGATCATAATTGGGATGCAGTGCGGAGAGTTTAATGGAGATGCCGGGATTGCGCGAAATATCCCTGCCAGAGGCAGCTTTGGCGATTTGCGCAATCGCATCGGCATAGGCCATATGGTAGCCTCTTGCGTCCTCGTCGGTGATCGCCGCTTCTCCCAACATGTCGTAGCTATACAGATAGCCTTTTGCCTCAAAACCTGCCGCGCGGCTCAGCGCTTTTTGGATGGTTTGGCCCAGGACAAATTGTTGCCCCATTTCGCGCATGACCCGTGCCACGGCTTGGCGGATGACCGGCTCGCCGAGGCGTTTGATGGCCCCGCGCAAAAGTCCGGCCATGCCTGTGTCGGGCGCATCCAGAACCTGTCCCGTGACCAAAAGCGCCCAAGTTGAAGCATTGACCAAAGTGGAATGGCTTTCCCCCAGATGCTTGCCCCATTCAGACGGGGCAATTTTGTCTTCGATCAAAGCATCCATGGTGGCCGCATCGGGCACCCGTAACAGCGCTTCGGCCAGGCACATCAAGGCGATGCCCTCTTTAGAGGAAAGGCCATATTCGGCCAAAAACAATTCCATCACAGAGGGCTTAGCCTCTGCACGCAGTCTCTTGACCATGGCGCTGGCTTGGCGGGAAATTTCAGCGCGCGCCTCGGGGCTCGGGGCCAGCGTGGCCAGATTTTGCAACACCTCTGGATCAGAGGCATAGGCTTTGGCGCGCATCTGTGTGCGGAATTGGTCCATCACACGGACTCCTTGGCGCGGTTCACCATGCCAAATAAATCGCGCGGATCATCGGGATCGGCGAGAAGGTCAAGCTGAGCAAAATGCCCGGTGCGTTCCAATTGGTCCCGCAGATACCGCAGAGCGGAAAAATCCTCTATGGCAAACCCCACGCTATCAAATAGCGTGATTTGCCGCTCCGTGCTGCGGCCGGTTTTTTGTCCGGCAATGACCTGCCATAGTTCTGTGACAGGGTGATCGGCTGCCAGGGCTTGGATCTCACCTTCGATGCGGGTTTGCGCTGGGTATTCGACAAAAATATCCGCGCGGTGCAAAATATCGCGGTGCAGTTCAGTCTTGCCCGGGCAGTCGCCACCAATTGCGTTGATATGCACGCCTGCACCGACCATATTATCGGTTAATACAGTGGCATTTTGCTTATCTGCGGTGCAGGTGGTGATGATATCGGCCCCGGCGACGGCCTCTTCGGCACTGGCGCAGGTGCGCAGTTTCAAGCCGGCGTCGGCCAAGTTTCGCGCGGCTTTCTCGCTGGCCTTCGGGTCGATGTCAAACAGATGAACTGTGTCAATTCCTAAAACCTCCTGAAACGCCAAGGCTTGGAATTCGCATTGGGCGCCGTTGCCGATCATGGCCATTGTCCGCGCGGATTTTGGCGCCAAATATTTCGCCGCCATGGCGCTGGTGGCGGCGGTGCGCAGGGCTGTTAGGATGGTCATTTCCGTGAACAGAACCGGATAGCCGTTGGAGACTTTGGCCAGAACGCCGAAGGCTGTGACCGTTTGATATCCGCGTGCCATATTGGCGGGGTGACCGTTGACATATTTGAACCCGTAATGCTCCCCGTCGGTGGTGGGCATCAGCTCAATCACGCCTTCCTCCGAATGGGCTGGAATGCGGGGTGTCTTGTCAAAGGTTTCCCAGCGTAGGAAATCTGCTTCGATATAGGCACAAATTTCCCGCAACATTTGTCGCGGGCCGATCGCGTTGACGATCCGCATCATGTCTTGCACCGAAACAAATGGCACCATGGCCAGGGCGGAAGGATTGGGAGCGGCCATATTATAAACCTCTTGTTCGGCGATCTAGAACCTTGCGGCCCAGAAGGGACGCGGTCAGATCGCACATCAGCGTTGCGGTTTTCCCTCGGATGTCGAGGAAGGGATTCAATTCGGTCAAGTCAAGTGAGCTGGCCAGGCCGCTGTCATGGATCATTTCCATGATCAAATGCGCTTCGCGGAACGTGGCGCCGCCCGGCACGGTTGTGCCGACGGCGGGGGCGATCTCTGGGTCGAGGAAATCCACATCGAAGCTCACATGCAACAGGCCATTGGACTGCGCCACTCGGCGCAAAAATGCCTCCATAGGTTTGACAACGCCCAATTCATCAATGCGGCGCATGTCATAGACATCAATGCCCAACTCAGCGATGAAGCGATGTTCTGCCTCATCCACAGAACGTAGCCCCATCATACATATATTGGCCGGATCCAAGGGCGCGGGCACGGGTGGGAATATCCCCTCAAAGCTCTCTAAGCCCAGTGCATAGGCCATGGGCGTGCCGTGCAAATGTCCGCTGAGGCTGCTGGTGAGCGTGTTCATATCGGGATGCGCGTCCAGCCAGAGCACAAATTGTGGCCGTCCCAGCGCGGCCGCCGCCTGTGCCACGCCGGTCAATGTGCCGGCTGCCATGGAGTGATCGCCGCCGATGAAAATTGGAAAACTGTCTTGTGCGGCCAGCTGGGCCGCATGGGTTTGAATGTCCCGCGTCCAAGCCACAATTTCGGGCAGTTTTTTCAAATGCGCCGGGCCGGTCACCTCGGGCACAGAGGCTGGAAAAGGAAGATTTCCTAGGTCTGTCAAGCCAAAACCCTGGCTGGTGATGACCTCTCCCAGACCGGCCGTGCGAAAGGCGTCTGGCCCCATAAGGCAGCCGCCGCGCCCTGTGCCCGCCTGAAGGGGCAAGCCTAGAATTGTGCAATGAGGTGTCATGCTGCGCTCCGATGTCAACGAGGTTGAGTCAAATTGCCATGCTCATATTGCACAATCAGCTAAAATATTGTTCAATTCACATATGAATTGCTCAAAATATTAAGGCAAATATACAAAATGATCAATATCGATGACATTGACCGAAAAATCATTGCGCGTTTGCAAATTGATGGGCGCGCATCGGTCACCACGCTGGCGGGTGTTTTGGGGCTGGCGCGTGGCACGGTGCAAGCGCGCCTCACTCGCTTGATTGACAGCCGTGTCATAAAACGCTTCACGATCGATTTGGGCGGGCTGGAAACCCATGAGCTGGTGCGGGCCGTCATGATGATTGAGGTGCGCGGCAACACGGCCAATTCTGTGCAAAAGGCACTGCAGCGCCTGCCGGAGGTCACCTCTTTGCACCGCACCTGCGGGGTTTGGGATTTGGTGATCGAATTGGAGACCACAAGTCTTTATGAATTCGATGGAATTCTTTCTCGCATTCGGGAATTGCCCGGCGTGTCAAATTCTGAAACCTGCCCTTTGCTGCGACGGATCAGCTAGGCTGGCCTGGCCTGGTGCGATGCCCATTTCGGGCGCGCTGCGACCTGCGCTGTTTTCTTTATGCCTGACATTGAGAAGTTGTCGGCGGCATGTTTTAATACAGGCAAATTTTGGAAAGATTGACCGCATGTCACACCCAAGCGCCCATCCTGATGATCCCCATTACGTCACCCGCAACAGCTGGCTGCGCGCGGCTGTACTGGGGGCGAATGACGGGATTGTCTCCGTATCTTCCTTGGTTGTGGGCGTGGCGGCGGCAGAGCCAGATGCGCGGGTGATCCTTGTTGCGGGGGTCGCCGGCCTGGTGGCGGGCGCAATGTCTATGGCGGCGGGCGAATATGTCTCGGTGTCCTCGCAATCGGATACAGAACGCGCGGATATCAAGCGCGAGGAGGCGGCCTTGCGAGATATGCCGGCGGCAGAACTCGAGGAGCTGGTCGAGATTTACCGTTTGCGTGGCCTGACCGATGAGACCGCGCGAAAAGTGGCGCGGGAGCTCTCAGAGCACGACGCTCTTGGCGCACATATCCGCGATGAGTTGGGACTGTCAGAGATTCATAGTGCAAACCCGCTTGAGGCCGCTATTGCCTCTGGCCTGACCTTCAGCGTGGCGGCTGCGATTCCGGTTTTGGCGGCCGTTGTGGCCCCGTCGGATTGGATCGTTCCAACGGTGTGGGCGGTGACTGTAGGCTCCTTGGCGGGCCTTGGCGCGCTGGGCGCAAAGTTCGGCGGGGCCCCGATGCGGCCTGCGATGTTCAGGGTCATGGGCTGGGGCGTTCTGGCGATGGCGGTGACCACTGGTGTAGGGTATCTGTTCGGCGTCAATATTTAAGCGCAACACTGTGCGGCAACAGTTCGCAGCCTGCGGCGGGTGCATTTTCGCCTATTGCTGCGCCGGGCTTCCTCTTATAGGCCGGTCATGCACGGGCCAGTGCGGTGTCAGGAGCACAAATTGCTAACCATTCTAACCCACAATATTTTGCCGGTGTTCTCGATCATGGTGCTTGGCTTTGCCATGGGGCGGATGCGGTTTGTGTCAACTGCTGAGGCCAGCACGCTCAACCGTATCGCCTTTTTGATCTTGCAACCCGCTTTGATCTTTCCCCTGGTCAATGGGGTGGATCTCGGCAGTTTTTATTTTGACGCCATAGCTCTTTATGCCCTGGCCCAAGTTGTGGTCTTTCTGACGACCCTGCTGCTTTCGATTTACCTATTCAAATGTGCGTTTCTGGAGGCTTGGCTTTTGGCCATGGCCACCATTTTCGTCAATTCCTTGCTGTATATCTGGCCGATTTCGGCGCTGATCTATGGAAGTGGTGGCAATATCCCGATCATGGCAGCGGTGGTTTGGGACGCCACCGTGACCTTTGCCTTTTTCATTATCACGACGGATTTACTGGCCAATCGCGGGCAATCGGCGGGGCAAAGCCTGCTGCGCTTGGTGAAAAATCCAGTTTTGATTGCGATTGCCTTGGGTCTGGGCAGCAATGGCTTGGGGTTGATCGCCGCCGAGCCGCTCTTGGTGGCCTGTAAATTTGCCGGTGCGGGCGCGGCGCCCCTGACGCTCTTTGCCCTTGGGGTGATCTTATCGGGGCACAGCCTTTTGCCGACAAAAAAAGTGGCCGCTGTGGCGGGCATTAAGTTGCTGCTCATGCCCGTGGTCGTCGTGTCCGTGCTGGCATGGGGTGCGCGGCCCGAGCTTTGGAATGATCTGCTTTTGCTCAACGGTGCCGGGCCTTCGGGCGCGATGGCCTTCGCCCTGGCCATGCTTTACAAAGTGCGCACAGATACCATTGCGCCAGTGATCATCTGGACCTCGGTTTTATCGCTGTTCTCGCTGGCCTATCTTGCCTGAGACCGCAGTGCGGGCCTAACTTAAAGGCTGTCCCGCAGCAAACGACGTAGGATCTTGCCCGAGGGCGATTTCGGAATTGCCTCTACGAAGGTGACACGGTGCAGTTGTTTGTAATGGGACAGTTGCGTGCCGACATAGGATTGGATCTCTTCGGGGCTGGGGGCAGGGTCTGCACAGACGACAAAGGCCACGGGGACTTCGCCGGCCTCTTCATCGGGCAGGCCAATCACGGCTGCATCTTGAATCTGTGGATGGGCGACCAAACAGGCCTCCAGTTCCGCCGGGGCCACTTGGAACCCTTTGTATTTTATCAGCTCTTTGAGACGATCCACGATGAACATGTAGCCATCCGCATCAATGATTGCCACATCGCCGGTTTTCAGCCAGCCATCCGAGGTGAGCGTGTCTTGGGTGGCTGTTTCATTGTTGAGATAGCCAATCATGACTTGTGGCCCTTTGATCCAAAGCTCGCCTTCCTCCCCCGGTGGCAAGTCCTCCCCGGTCTCGGGGCTGACAATTCGGCAGCGGGTGTTGGGAAGCGCAAGCCCAGAGGCCCCTGAACGCGGGGTGCTGAGGGGGGTAATATGGGATACGGGCGCCAGTTCGGTCATCCCATAGCCTTGCAGCATGGCGCAATTGAGGCGACTGGCCACCGCGTCAGACAGGGCACTGCCCATGGGTGCAGCGCCGGAGAAAACTTGCTCCAATGCGCTCAGATCATAGGCATCGACCAAGGGATGTTTGGCCAATGCAAGGGCGACCGGCGGCACAATCCACATGCGCCGGGCGCGGTGGTCTTGGCAAATGCGCAGGAAAAGCTCCAAATCGAACCGCGGCATGGTGACCAAAACACCGCCACAGGCGAGATGCATATTCATCATCACGGTCATACCATAGATGTGAAAGAAGGGCAGGAAGGCGGCGGCGGTCTCACCGGCTCGAAATTCAGCGCCCTGGGCGGTTTGATCGATATTCATCGAAAGGTTGCGATGTGACAGGCACACCCCTTTGGGCAGGCCGGTGGTCCCAGAGGAATAGGGCAACACAACGCTGTGGCGGTCCAAGTCTACGGGGCACTGCTGCTCCTGCGCTGGGCCGTAGAGCTCGGACAGGCTCAGGCAGTCGTCGGCGCTGCCGATGACGCAAAGCTGAACCTCTGGCAGCTCTTCCAGCGCCTCTTTGGCGACTGCGAGGGTGGCCGGATCGGTGATCAACAGCCCCGCACCGGAATCACGCAGCTGGTGGCGAATTTCATGCGCTGTATAGGTCGGATTCAAAGTTGTTATCGTGCCGCCTGCCCAGGCGACCGCATGAAAAATAATGCAATATTCGGGTGAATTCGGCGCCATCAGGGCGATAGGTTTTTGCGGCACATGGCCCGCGGCGCGCAACCCACCCGCCAGGCGTTTGACGTGATCGATCACGTCACCGGCGGTAAATTTGCGCCCATCTATCCCATCAATTATGACCACATCTTCCAGTCGCGGCGCGAGACCTTCGAAGACGCGCTCTGTCACGCTCAGGGTGCTGAGGGGAAGGTCTGATGCGGCCGTTTCATAATGGGTCATAGTAAATCTCCTCGCACAGAAGCTAGGACCCTACATTCTCTTTGTCGATCATTTAATTGTGCCCCTTGGCGATCACAGCCGTTTTACTGGCGGTGGTTCAGGCGGCTTTGCGGCCCTCAAGGATCAAGAATACCGACAGACAGGTCAAGACGATGCCACCGCCAATTAACATCATGGCGCTGGGGGCCTCATCAATGCCCCACCAAACCCATAAGGGGCCCAAAACTGTTTCGAGCAACATGATGAGGCTCACGGTCGAAGAGGGCACAAAGCGGGCCGCATAAGAGAGGGTGACAAAAGACAGCGGCAGAATGAAAATACCGGTCAAAGCAATAGCGGCCATCTGCGGCAGAGGTGGCCAAGCGAGCGTGGTGGCAAAGACAGCCGCCAGCCCGGCTGCGGCAATGGCCCCAACGGCAATAGCCAGAACAAATGGCACGTCTGTGTCTTTTCGAATTATTGTGAAATTCATCGCCAGGCTGAAGGCGACACCGAGGCCTAGTCCCGCACCGATGAGCGTGGTGAGATCGAGCATAAGATGCCCATCATCACTGTCCAGCACAGAGATAAATAGGCCCAAAAAGACCATGGCTGCGGTGATAAGCGTGCGCATTGAGAGGGCTTCACCCAATAGGAAGCGCGACAGGAGAGCGGCGAAAATTGGCACGGTGGCCACGCCTATCAAAACCACAGTCACGGGCGCGAGGGCAATGGCGAGGCTAAATAACGCCGCATTGCCGGTTTGACAGGCGACAATTATGGCAAAGTTGCGGGTCCAGATATTGGACAGATCGCGCGGGCCGCGCATCCATAAC
>ERZ1046568.2405-NODE-2405-length-12244-cov-5.207810_pt1 | contig 12244 bp, 10 predicted proteins | sample MGYA00383092_ERZ1046568 | MGnify/ENA primary metagenome ERZ1046568 (study PRJEB29581, sample SAMEA5548362) | metagenome | biome: marine; feature: coastal; material: water | depth 1 m | study: Short-term variability in the microbial, nano- and picoplankton... | reverse complement strand
CGAGGCATTTTCTATTTCAGCTTCTAACCTTGATAAAAATTCTTTTTTGGGCAATCCTGGTTGTATTTCAGGAAGTATTTTAAGAGTGATTGATTTTGAAGAAATTCGTTCAGGATACTTAATAAAGCTATTTTTAGGCCAAATTAAACCTGCGTTATGAGCAACAGGAACAACAGGCACCTTAGTCTGAGAGTATAAAAAAAATACACCTGGTAAGTAAGGTTTTTCTTTAGATGAAACACCTGGACTAACACGTGTCCCTTGTGGGAATATCATCATTGACCTATTCTTCTTAACTGCAATTTTAGCATTTCTTCCCATTTTTTTTAGAGCATTTATGCCTTGATCTCGGGTAATTGGAATAGCACCAGATCTTAAAAAATACAAACCTATTACAGGTAAAAATATTAATGCTTTTTTTAACACGATTGATGGCATTGAAAAAAAATCAGTGCAAAAAACTGTTTCCCAAGCTGATTGATGTTTAATAGCGTAAATTACCACTTTATCTTTTGAAGGTAATTCACCTTCAATTTTAATATCAGTATTCAACCACCATTTCATTCCCTTTATCATTATTAAACACCAAACTCTATTCACAAATAGAACTACAGGCCTTGGAAATAATAAACATGGCAAACAAACAGTAACTAGTATACTAGTACCTATATAAAATTGAATATTAAAAAATAGAGACCTTATAAAGTTCATATTAGTTATCCTAAAACCTCACTATAATTTTTTAAATAATGTAAAATAATATTTACCTGGATCGGTTGTTTTGATTGATATATTATATCCTTCCAGTTCAGCAAAGTGTGAAAAATCAATTGGGCTTGCAGGGTCGTCGGAAATAAAGGCTACTTTTTTACCTTTTTCTGCACTCTTTAAAACTCTCTTTGCTTTTAAGACTGGTAAAGGACACTTCAATCCAGTAAAATCATGTTCTTCAATCAAAAAATATTCCTGTCAAAAAGTTAAATACAAATTAGATTTATACATATTTACAGTTGCATTCCAATTTTATTTTACTTGTATCCAATGAATCTTACTTGTATGAGATAAATTATGAGTGTATGGGGAAAATTTATTGTTAGCGCTGCTGGATTTGCATTAGGAGGTCCTATTGGCGCGTTAATTGGGATAGTCGCTGGACACGCAATAGATAAAATTAAAACCAAACAAAAACTACCAGAGGAAAGCGCTTTAAAGCAAATAGGCTTTACAGTCGGAGTAATAGTTCTATCTGCTAAAATGGCAAAAGCTGATGGTAAAGTTACAAAAGAAGAAATTAGAGCATTTCAAAATAAGATAAGCGTTCCAGAAAATGAAATTAAAAATGTTGCTCGATTATGGGATCAAGCCAAGAAAACAACAGATGGGTTCGAAGTTTATGCTCAACAAATTTGTCAATTGTTAGGAAAAAATTCTTCAGTATTAGAAGAATTATTAAATTTACTAATAATTATTGCAAAAGCAGATGGTAAAATAACTAAATCGGAAATTCTTTATCTAAATCAAGTTAGTATTATTTTTGGTTTTTCTCATGAAAAATTTGAAAGAATTTATTCTTCAAACTTAGGAGAAATATCAGATCCTTATCAAATATTAGGGGTCACTAGAAACACACCAATTGTTGAAATTAAAAATAGATGGAAACTGCTAGCTTCTAATCATCATCCTGATAAGTTAATAGCCCAAGGTTTGCCAATTGACTTCATAGAGAAAAGTACTAACAGACTTCAAGAAATTAATAATGCTTGGGATATTATCAAAAATCAGAAGTAATAGGTAAAAAATGCCAACACCACTAATTACAACACATAATTTAAAAATTTCTCAGTCAAATAAAGTCATAATAAATAATGCCGAATTTTCTATTAATAAATTCGATCGTATAATTTTAGTCGGTAAAAATGGATGTGGTAAAAGTTCACTTTTAAGGGTTTTAAAAGGTATTGACACGCCAGATGAAGGCCAGATTTGGATGGCTCCAAATATAAAAGTAGACCTTCTTGAACAAAATCCTCCAATTCCCAACGCAAATAATGTAATTGATTTTCTCTCAGAGGATAATAATCACCTAAACCTTTCCAAAATAAATTTCATCATTCAACAATTGGGTTTGTCTGACATCGATTTAACAAAAAAAATATCTGGTGGCGAACTTCGTAAAATTTATCTAGCGCTATCTATATTAAATGAACCTGACATAATGCTTCTTGACGAACCCACTAATCATATAGATTTACCAACAATTAACTGGCTTGAAAAAAAGCTGATAGAATTAAACATCACGATGATAATTGTAAGTCATGATCAAGAATTTCTTAAAAAAATTGGTACAAAAACTTTTTGGTTTAATAAAAGGCAATTGATAAAACGAGAAGGTCCTTATGATGGTTTTTTTAAATGGACAGGAGAATTGATTGATATTGAAAAAGATAAACTTCATAAAATAAAGCAAAAAATAAAAAGTGAAACCAAGTGGTCTATAGAAGGAATTTCTGGAAGAAGAAAAAGAAATATGGGACGTGTCAGAGAATTAGAAAAGCTTAATCAAAATTATGAAAATGATAAAATTTCTGACTCAAAATCAATAGATATAGCTCTTAACAGAACAAATGACTCTTCTGTAAATATTGTTGAAACTTTTAATGTATTTTTTATGTATAAAAACACCCTCATACAGGAAAATGTTATTACAGATTTCAATTATAAAATAAGACGTAATGATAGAATAGGTATTATAGGAGCTAACGGTTCTGGGAAAACTACTTTAATTAAAATTTTACAAGGAATTTACAAACCAACAAAAGGGAAAGTTAAAATTGGTGAGCGAGTAAATGTTAAATATTTTGACCAAAATAAGGAATTAATAAAATTAGATAGCACACCTTGGAAAACGCTTATAGATGACGGGGATCATGTAGAGTTTTTAGGAAAAAAAATACATGTCTTATCCTATTTAAAAAAATTTTTATTCGATGAAAAAAAATCATTACAAAACAACTCCACCTTATCTGGCGGAGAAAAAGTAAGATTACTATTAGCCAAATTATTCTTAAATAATCATAACTTTCTTATTTTAGACGAACCAACAAATGATTTAGATTTTGAAACACTGAAACTTTTAAAAGAAAATATTAGCAACTATGATGGGACGGTTTTAGTTATTAGTCATGATAGATATTTTCTTGATCATACAGTTAATAAACTGTTAGTTTTTGAAAATGATAATCAGATTTTTCAGCATGAAGGAAATTTTACAGAATATTTTAAAAAATATGGGTTATCTAAACTAATAAAATCAAATACTAAAAATATAAATTCAAATAAAGTTTCAACAAAAAACCATATTAAGCCAATAAAAATTTTGAAGAAAAAATTATCTTTTAAAGAAAATTACAATTTAAAAGCGTTACCTGATAAAATTGAGAAACTAGAAATAAAGCTAAAAAAATCAGAAACTATATTAAACAATAATGAACTTTACTATAATGACAAAATTACTTTTGACAAAACTCTAGTTGAAATAACAAACATTAAAAAAGAAATATCATTAGCTGAAGATGAATTATTAGATTTACAAATATTACAAGATGAAATTAATAAAATATAATTGATAAATTATAATAAATAGTTGACCAAACATCCAAACTTTATATTTTTGTATTGTCAGAGAGTGAGTAGTCGCTTTTTAAAGAGGAAAGTCCGGGCTCTATAGAAAGAAGGTGCTGGATAACTTCCAGCAGGGGTAACCCTAGGGAAAGTGCCACAGAAAATATACCGCCATTTTGGTAAGGGTGAAATGGTGTGGTAAGAGCGCACCGCATTTCTAGTAATAGAAATGGCATGGTAAACCCCACCTAGAGCAAGACCAAATAGGAGAAACAAATTTTGTCTTTCTACAAAGTTTCTCGGGTAGGTCGCTAGAAAAGTTTGGTAACAAATTTTCAAGATGAATGACTACAATCAAAATTTAGATACAAAACCCGGCTTACAGCTCTCTGACACTACTTTCAAATAAATTTAAATCTTCATATTACCATGATTTACATATATTTTCCCATTGACTCCCATTAATTCCCATGTTATCCCATAAAATGTAAATTTAACTACTTTAGGCATAATATTTAATTTTTATTTAACTTTACGTTTAGATTCTACGCATGTTTTTTATTTTTAACTAAGGGTCTTTCAAATCAAATGTTTTTGTCAACCTCATATAATAAGATTGATTCAAAGTCTAGAGTATCTATTCCTGCCTCTTTCCGCCTCAATCTTGAAAAAAATAATGAACCATTAATATTATTTAAAAGCCTTCAATTAAAATGTATTGAAGGCACTACCTATAGTAGAATGCAAATGTACATAAATGCCATAGATGAATTAGATGCACTTTCAGACGAAGCATTTGTCCTAAGAATGATGATGGCCGATTCATTTGAAATGAAATTTGATACAGGTGGAAGAGTTATTATACCTGACATATTGATGAACTTCTCTGGATTAACAGATAAAGCTGTATTTATGGGGATTGGTGAATCTTTTTATATTTGGTCTCCAACAGAGTATGAGAGCCAATATACAAAATCTCAAAAAATACTTAAAGAAAAAGGGCCACCAAAATTAATATTAAAAAAGCAAAGCGATTAAAAGAAATTTTGATGATTAATAAAACTGCTCATATTCCTGTATTATTAGAAGAAACAATAAATGCCTTGTCTGTTAAAAATGAGAAATTTTATATAGATGCAACATTTGGATTAGGGGGGTACACAAGGGCTATTTTAGAGAGAAAAAATTGTAAGGTTTTAGGTGTAGACAGAGATCCAGATGTAACGCCCGCTGCAGAAGCTATAAAGGTTGATTTTAAAAATAGGTTTTATTTTCAAAATGCTAGATTCTCTCAAATTGAACAACTTTTAGAACCCTCAAGAATTAAAAAAGTTGCCGGTATTGTTTTTGATCTGGGTGTTTCAAGCCCTCAAATTGATCAAGGGCATAGGGGGTTTTCTTTCAAATTAAACGGTCCACTTGACATGAGAATGTCAAAAGAAGGCCCAACTGCGGAAGAATTTATTAATAAAGTTGAAGAAAAAACTCTTGCAAATATAATATTTGAACTAGGTGATGAAGTTTTTTCTAGAAGAATTGCAAGAAATATAATAACTGAAAGAGCTGTAAATACCATTACTAAAACTGGTCAATTAGCTTCTATTATAAGAACAGCTGTTCCTTCTTCTAAATATAAAATTGATCCAGCCACAAAGACCTTTCAAGCAATTAGAATATATTTGAACGATGAAATATCTGAATTAGAAAGAGGTTTGATTGCCGCAGAAAGAATCTTGCAGCCTAATGGAATTTTAGCTGTTGTATCTTTTCATTCAATAGAAGATAGAATAATTAAAAATTTCTTTTTGAAATGCTCTCAAAATAAAAATTTATCGAGACATATTCCAGACATTCCATCAAAAAATCATAGTTTAAAGATACTAACAAAAAAACCAATTCTTCCTTCAGATAGTGAAATTAAATATAACACAAGATCAAGATCAGCTAAACTTCGCGTAGCAGAAAGAACAGCATTTCCATCACAATTTGGAGATGCTGCATGATAAAATATCCATCATTTTTAGTTGTTTTTTTAATGATATTTACAGCTGTTTCATTGTATCAAATTAAGCATTTTATTACCAAAAAAGAAATAGAGCTAGCTGAAACAAATAAAGCAATAAAAACGACACGGTCAGATCTACATATCTTAAAAGCTGAATTAAGCTATCTAAAAAGGCCCGATAGATTAGAGCAGATAGCTAAAAATAAATTAAATATGAAAGGCATTCTACCTATAGACATTTGGAATTTAAAAGATTTGGTTGATGCAACAAAAACTTTTATTGAAAGTGGATCATAATGAGTTTCTTATACTTTCAAAATAACAATACACAAAAAAATGATCTTAAAATGAGGAGATTAAAATTATTAATTTGTGGAGCCTTGTTATTTATAGCATTTACAACAATTGGTTACAGAACAGTGTCTTTAGCTGGTTTAGATGATAAGACAGTTAGAAACTCTTTTCGCAGTGTAAACTCTAAAAATTTAATCCATCCTTTTAGAGGAAATATTCTTGATAGAGACAATAATTTGTTGGCGACAACTGTAAATATTTCAAGCTTAAATATTAATCCTCAAGAAGTATTAAATGTAAATCAAACAATATTAAAGTTAAAAAAAATATTTCCTAAATTAAATAGAGAAAAATTATTACAAAAACTAAATTCTAATAAAAAACACGTGCAAATATTAAGAGAAATTTCGCCAAGAGATCATGTTTCTTTGCTTAAATTAGGGATTGAAGCACTTAAAATTGAAAGTAGTAGGAAACGAATTTATCCAAATCATAGTTTGGCTTCTCATGTTCTAGGGAACACCGATATTGATGGCAAAGGAATAGCTGGAATTGAAAAAAAATTTGATAAAGTATTAGCTAGTGGTGGAGACATATCAATATCAATTCATAGCGGCATTCAACATATTACAAAAACATTGTTACTAGAACAAATCAATCAATTTAAAGCTGAGGGTGGTGCAGGGATTATAATGGATGCAAAAAATGGAGAGATATATGCTTTGGTATCTCTTCCTGATTATAATGCAAACAATTATAATAAATTATTAGACAACAAATTATTTAACAAAGCAACAAAAGGGACTTATGAACTAGGATCTACTCTAAAACTTATAACGGCAGCGGTTGCATTAGAAAGTGATTTAATTAATGAAAACGAAGTTTTTGATGTTTCAAGCCCTCTGAGGGTATCATCTAGGACTATAAAAGATTATCATCCCTTAAATTATGCAATTAGCATACCTGAAGTTGTTGTGCATTCGAGCAACATAGGTTCTGCTAAAATTGCTGAAAAATTTGGTTCATCTACTCAGTTAAAATATTTAAAATCATTAGGTTTAATGGACAAACTTTCATTAGAATTGCCTGAACTTGGTAAACCTCAAGTGCGCACGGATAAAAAACTGTTAACAACCATGACAATTTCTTATGGTCACGGAATTTCTATAACACCAACCCATTTAGCTTCTGCAACGGCGACAATAGTGAATGATGGAATAAGAGTGGACCCTACATTATTGATTGCTAATTCAGTAAAAAAAAATAAACGAATTTTTTCGAAGAAAACGTCTAAAACAATGAGAAGCATAATGAGACTGGTTGTTAGCAATAAGAATGGGACAGCAAAACAAGCAGAAGCATCTGGATATTTAGTCGGAGGAAAAACAGGAACTGCTGAAAAAACAAATCCAGCTGGAGGGTATTTTAAAAAACAAAATATAGTAACACTTACTTCAGCGTTTCCTATGAATAACCCAAGATTTATTATCACAGTAATGATAGATAACCCTAAAGGTAGCAAAAGAACGGCTGGATGGGTTGCTGCTCCAGTAGTTAATAAAATAGTAACAAGAATAGCTCCAATTTTAAATATCAAACCTCAAACAAAGAGCTCTGTAAACTTCTCTAAAAATCTTCTTAAATTCAAAATTAGAGGTAAAGATAAGGGAGCAATTTTATAAAATGGTACTATTAAAAAACCTTATTTTAAGAAACGATACTTTAAAAGATATATTTAAAGAATGTAGTTCTGAAAAAATGGATTTTCTAATCAATGGAATATCTTCAAATAGTAAGGAAATTAAAAAAGGTTATATTTTTGTTGCTCTAAAGGGTGAAAAATTAGATGGAAAGGATTTTATTACAGAAGCTCAGAAAAATGGGGCACTATTAATATTAGCTGAAAATTTAAAAAAAGACAATGTCATTTCTCTTAAAGAAGGAATGTCTAGAAAGGTTTATTCTTTACTACTTTCTTGTTTTCATGAGAAACAACCAAAACAAATAATTGGCGTAACTGGCACTAATGGTAAAACTTCAGTAGTTGAGTTTTGTCGTCAAATCTGGGGGCAAGCAAACTGGAAAGCTGCTTCAATGGGAACGCTTGGAACTAAAATTGACACTAGTAGTGAAAAAAATAACATATTAAAGTCAAATGAAAATCTCACCACTTACGAACCATCGAGATTGTATAAACAACTTCAATTTTTAGCTAGTAAAGAAGTTAGCAATTTAGCAATAGAGGCATCTTCACATGGAATTGATCAACACCGATTAGATGGTATAAAATTTTCTGGAGCAGTTTTTACTAACTTATCGCATGATCATCTTGATTATCACAAAAATATTAAAAATTATTACTCTTCTAAAAAGAGACTGTTTACACACCTATTAAACCCAAATTCATCAATAGCAATTAATATAGATGATAGTTATGGTGAAAAACTGCATAACGAATTAAATAAATCTAATCATTTAATTTTAACATTTGGGAAAAAAGAAGAAGCAGACATTCAAATCGTTTCTTCAAATACTGACAATAAATCTATTGATTTAACACTTAAGTTCAATAATAAAATATTTCAAACAACTATAGGTATGATTGGGCAGTTTCAAATTTATAATGTAATTGCTTCTGCTTCAATTTGTATAGCTTTAGGGATGGACCCTGATTTTGTATTCAAATCCCTAGGCTATTTAAAACCAGCTCGCGGTAGAATGGAAATTGTATCAGATAATGAAAATAAATCATTAGTTATAATTGACTATGCTCATACACCTCAAGCTTTACTGACAGTACTCTCGTCACTTAAACACTTTGCAAAAGGTAAAATTATAACTCTTTTTGGTTGCGGCGGGAATAGAGACATTGAAAAACGTACTTTAATGGGACAAATTGCTTATCAAAATTCAGACTTAGTTATTGTCACAGATGACAACCCTCGCAACGAACTACCTTCAAAGATAAGAGAAGACATTTTACAAGGCTGTCCAGACGCAATTGAAATTGGTGACAGAAATAGTGCCATTAAATTTGCTGTCTCAAAGTTACAAGACAATGATTTATTACTCATAGCAGGAAAAGGCCATGAATCCACTCAAACAATAGGCATGGAAAGCCTTCCGTTTGATGATTACACGGTTTCAAAAGAAGCAATCAAAAATAATAAAAAATTGGGGTAACAAGTTGAGAACACTGTGGACAAAAAAGGATTTGATAGAAGCTACTAATGCTATTGATCCATCCTTAAACTTTATGAATAAAATTATCGGCATTTCTGGTATTAGCATTGATAATAGAACTATAAAACCAGGTGATTTGTTCATTGCTTTCAAAGGTAACAAATTTGACGGACATGATTTTGTAAAATCAGCAATTTCAAAAGGTGCAGGCGGTATAATTGTTTCAGACCTTAAATTAGCTAAAAAATACAATGGATTATTTGTTAATGATACAAATATAGCATTATTAAATATAGCAAAATTTGGAAGGAATAGGTTTAAAGGAACTACGATTGCTTTAACCGGAAGTAGTGGAAAAACAAGCACTAAGCACTTGTTATCTTCTTCACTAAAAACATATGGAACTACCCATTCTACACAAGGGAATAATAATAATATTATTGGTCTTGCATTAACATTGTCCAGATTAAATCCTGATTATAAATACTGCGTTTTAGAATTAGGAATTAATAATATTGGTGAAATGGAAGAGCTAACAAAATTAGCTTTGCCAGATATTGCATTAATAACAAATGTAACAAACTCTCACATTCAAAATTTTAAAAATGAAAAAGAAATTGCAAGAGCGAAAAGCAAAATATTTCTTGGGTTAAATAAACATGGCATCGTAATTCTAAACTCAGATAATATTTGGAGTGAGTTTCTAATAAAAGAAGCAAAAAAAATAAATGCTAATATACATTTATTTGGCTATGCCAAAAATTCTAATACATTTATTTCAAATATCATTCAAGTAAAGAACGGAGCAACAGTTTGTTTTGATGATAAACAAGACTGGCACCTAAATTATTTAAATACTAAGCAAGCTTTAAATGCAATTGCTACAATTGCTGTAATAAAGGAGTTGAAATTAAATTTAATTAACGCTCTTACAACCATAAGTGAGATGTCACCTATATCAGGAAGAGGTAACAATATAACAATTAAATTTAAAGATAACAAAAAAACTTTTATTATTGATGACAGCTACAACGCCAACCCTGACTCAATGAATTCTGCCCTAAATAATTTTCAAAATATGAAAAATAAATTTAAGAATTATGAAACTATTCTAATAATTGGAGACATGTTGGAATTAGGAGATAGTTCTAACGAATTACATTTTAAACTCGTTCCAATAATTAAAAAGATAAAACCGAACATTCTTATAACTCTTGGAGTTTACACATCAAAAATATGCAAAGAATTATGTTCAAGCATTAATTGTTATCCTTACCTTTCAATTGATAGATTATTAATTGATATAAAAAAACACCTGAGACCAACACAAATTATTCTTATTAAAGGATCTCATGGAACAAATCTTTGGAAATTGCCACCAATTTTAAAGCAAAATATTCAGGAGGAATATAATGCTGCCTAATTTTTTACTAAATTTCACTGAATATTTTCAACCACTTAATATTTTTAATTATATATCTTTTAGAACAATTGGTGCACTTTTAACTGCATTATTAATTAGCTTTATTTTTGGTGAAAAAATAATTTTTCTATTAAAAAAAATGCAAAAGAAAGGTCAGCCTATAAGAAAAGATGGGCCTAAGACCCATATAATTTTTAAAACAGGCACTCCAACAATGGGCGGTTTATTAATCTTGCTTGCATTTACAACATCTACTTTATTGTGGGCTAAATTAGATAATATATATATTTGGATACTTCTATTTATAGCAATTTCGTTTGGCATTATTGGTCTTTTTGACGATTGGATAAAAGTTTCTAAAATGAACAGTAATGGACTTAAAAGTTATCAAAAAGTTATACCGCAAATATTTATAGCTTTTGTAGCAGCGTATATTTTAGCAGAAAATTCTCCTGATAACCTTCAGAATTCAATATCAATACCTTTTTTTAAAGAAAGTATTTTATTTCTTGGAATTTTTTACATTCCTTTCACAATTATGGTTATTGTGGGTTCATCAAATGCGGTTAATTTAACTGATGGCCTTGATGGACTGGCAATAGTTCCAGTAATGATTGCAGCTAGTTCTTTAGCTATTATTGCTTATTTAGCTGGAAATATAAATTTTTCTAACTACTTACAAATAAATTATATTCCAGGGGCTGGCGAAATAACAGTGTTTTTAGGGGCTATCATTGGAGCAGGATTAGGGTTCCTATGGTTTAATGCACCTCCAGCAATGGTTTTTATGGGAGACACAGGCTCTTTGTCACTTGGAGGTGTTATTGGGGTGACCGCTTCAGCTTCCAGGCATGAATTAGTCTTAATAATCATCGGGGGAGTTTTTGTCTTAGAGACAATATCAGTTATTGTTCAAATTATTTCCTTCAAACTTACTGGTAAAAGAGTATTTAGAATGGCGCCACTTCATCACCATTTCGAACAAAAAGGGTGGGCTGAATCCACTATAGTCATAAGATTTTGGATAATAGCGGTCATACTAGCTTTAATTGGTTTGTCCACACTTAAACTGAGGTAATTAAATTGAATAATATTCTTAGTTATAAAAACAAAAACGTTGGTGTTCTTGGTGTTGGAATATCTGGATTAGCTGCGGCTAAAGTTTTATTGAACTCTAGTGCAAAAGTATTTGTATTCGATGACTTTAAAGAAAAACCCCCTACCCTACTAGAATCAAATTGGGTAAATTACCAAAAATGGCCTTGGAAAGACTTGTGTGCTCTTGTTGTTAGTCCAGGGATACCAATTAACAAAAATATTAAGCATAAAGCCATTAAGCTTGCATTAGATCATAAAGTTAAAATTATAAATGATATTGACTTGTTTATGCAATCCAGACCAAAAGCTATAATTGTTGGAATTACTGGAACAAATGGTAAATCAACAACAGTAGCTTTACTACATCATATTTTGAAATTTAATAAAATTAAATCTGTAATCGGAGGAAATTTTGGTTATCCAGCATGCGAAATCATTGATCCAGGTAATGATGGTGTAATTATCTTAGAATTGTCAAGTTACCAATTAGATGGAGCAAGTAAATTAACTTTAAACTTAGCCTCAATTATAAATATTACGCCTGACCATTTAGACTATCATAATAATTTTGAGGAGTATCTATCGTGTAAATTAAAGATTATTGATTTTTTAAATGATAA
>ERZ1046568.2404-NODE-2404-length-12246-cov-13.613649_pt1 | contig 12246 bp, 9 predicted proteins | sample MGYA00383092_ERZ1046568 | MGnify/ENA primary metagenome ERZ1046568 (study PRJEB29581, sample SAMEA5548362) | metagenome | biome: marine; feature: coastal; material: water | depth 1 m | study: Short-term variability in the microbial, nano- and picoplankton... | reverse complement strand
GGCGTGAAAGGCTTGTACTCGAAGGAAGGCTTCATCAGCTAGTGCAGCATCCCCAGGAGCTTCTCTTCGCTACAGAAGACTTACCAAAATTTAGGGCGCTGTTCCCAGAGTGCTGCGCGCAATTCGATACGCCTTCTTTCCTTGAGGGTGTGTGCTTCGAGCCCGAAGAGGCTCTGCGCGATCTCGTGCGCTCGCGCTTAGAGGGTTTGGGGCCGGTTACAGCGCAGCGGTTAGCCGACGAAGTCTCGCTGCCCTGCGTAAAAATAGACGCGGCACTGCTTGCACTCGAAGTCGAAGGTTTCGTGTTCCAAGGCAAGTTTACGCCGCGTGCTGAACAGGCAGGCGACGGGCCGGTCGAATGGTGTGAGCGGCGCCTCCTGCAGCGTATCCATCGTTACACGATCGACTCACACCGCAAGGCAATAAAGCCCGTGTCGCTTCAAGTCTATACGCAGTTTTTGTTTGACGAGCATGGCCTGCAGCCCGTGCGCGACGACGATGAAATGCCGCGTTCTTCGGCCGAGCCGAGTCTCGATGGCCAGACCCAACTCCAACGCTCTCTTGCGATGTTGGACGGCATTTCGGCGCCTGCGGCAAGCTGGGAAGCCGACCTTTATCCGTCGCGGGTCTCTGATTACGATCCCAACTGGTTAGACGTCTTGTGCATTAGCGGCAGGGTCACTTGGGGACGCTATGTGCAGCCGAGCGCATCGCAGCGTGCGCTGCACAAGGGCAGTTCGGGGCCGGTCAAGACTACGCCGATCGCCATTATGAGTCGCGCCAATTTGGATATATGGCAGGCAATGGCAAGAGCGCAATTAAAAGAGGCTGATGAAGGCCCGCGCAAAACGCGAGTCGGGCAAGACGCGCCAAGCGGCAAAACATTTTCGAACACGGCCCAGCGCATCGAGGCTGACTTGCTAACCAATGGGGCGAGCTTCTTCGACCAGATCCAGTCTCGTTCTGGTCTTTTAAAGGCGCAGCTCGAAGAGGGACTCGCCGAATTGGTTGGCGCGGGGCGGCTAAACAGTGACAGCTTTACTGGCCTACGGGCATTGCTCACCCCCGCCGCAAAAAAGCAGGGCGCGCACCGACGGCGCAGACGCTCGCCGATGTTCGGCGTCGAGGAAGCGGGTCGATGGAGTCTGCTGGAAACCTTCGCGCCTCGGCCAGCTGACACAGCAGATACCGATGCAATGGCCACGGCTCGAACCGAAACCGAGGCTGAGAACACGCGGCGCAGCTCGGCGACACCGGTGATTATTCGCCAGCCACGGGCGAGTCGTCCTAATAATTCTCGCAGCGGTTGGGACGTGCTCGACGACGACCAACTCGAGCGGCTCATCTCGATTTACCTGAATCGCTGGGGCGTTTTGTTTCGCTCAATAATAGAGCGCGAATTGCTCGCACCACCTTGGCGCGTGTTGCTAAGAGCGCTCAGGCGGTTGGAGCTGCGAGGCACGGTGCGCGGCGGACGCTTTATTGCCGGCGTGGGCGGGGAGCAGTTCGCTTTCCAAGAAGCGGTCGACGGCTTGCGCAGCATGGCGAAGGAGGTTGCGGCAGCAAAGCCTCGCTACCACAGTCTAGCGGCGAGCGATCCGCTGAATCTGCTCAATCTGATACTGCCAAGGCGCAAGCTAGCCAAGCTGCTCAACAACCGCGTGTTATTCGAAGACGGTATTCCCATCGCCGTGGTTGAGAGTGGCGAGGTCAAATTTTTGCGCGAGGTTGCGCCAGAGAGGCAGTGGGCATTGCAGCAGGCGCTGGTGCAGAAAAACTTCCCACCACGACTGCGCAGTTATCTTGGGGCAGGCAAAGCAACGCTTAAGTAACGTCCGACTCGGCGTCGGCGATACGCGCAAGCCGCTCTTGCTCCTCTTTAATCGCCTCGGCTATTTCGCGCATGACGGCGTCAACATCGGCAGTCTCGCCATCGTCTTCGAACTCGCCGGTTAACACGGTGTTGGGCTTTAAATCGCCACTTTCGAAAAGCGCCCACATCTCTTTCGCATACTCTGTGGTCGCCAATTCGGGGGCGAATTCGGAATAGTAGTCGCGAAGTTTATTCACGTCTCGCAGCAGCATAGACTCGGCGTTGTTATTGGCCGCGGCATCGACAGCCTGAGGCAGGTCGATGATTACGGGACCGTAGTCGTCGACCAAAATATTGAACTCTGAAAGGTCGCCATGCACGATGCCAGCACAGAGCATTTTTACTACATAGCCGATTAACGCGTTGTGGTCTTCGATAGCCTGCTCGCGGGTGAGAACAACCTCGCTGAGGCGAGGAGCCACATCACCTTCGCCATCGGTAACCAGTTCCATAAGCAAAACGCCGTCGACACAGGCATAAGGCGTGGGGACACGAACACCGGCAGCGGCTAGCTTTCTGAGCGCGTCGACTTCGGCGTTATGCCAAGTCTCTTCTTGCTGCGCGCGGCCGAACTTAGAACCTTTTTCCATCGCGCGCGAGCGACGGCTGCTACGGGATTTACGCCCCTCTTGATAGAGGACAGCCTGTTTGAAGCTGCGCTTGGCGGCTTCTTTATAGACCTTTGCGCAGCGCACATCGTCACCACAGCGCACAACAAAGACATCGGCCTCTTTGCCGCTCATCAGGCGGCTTAGCACCTCATCGATGAGCCCTTCTTCGAGAAGGGGAAGCAGGCGGGCTGGGATCTTCATTCTTACTTAGGTTCCTTTTAAGTTAAGCAGGCTTTTAAGCTATGCATGCTATGAATCGAGGCGGCGAATCCCCTCTGCATTGCGACAGGTTTTAGCCAGCGCTCGAGGGTAGACGCTCAAGCGCTAAGTCATTCTATTCCTAACGCGGCGTCGATCTCCAAATCGATCTGTTCCCGATCGAGCAATGCATTATATAGGGTATCGACACTCACCGCGTTAGCAACACCCAGCAATATGCCGAGCACCGCACCGCGATGGCAATTATCGCCGCCAAGATTAGCGTTGGCGAGTAGTGCGACCTCGGGCTGGTCTACATATTTGTAGGCGAGGTAGAGCAGGCCGGGCCATGCGCCATCGATATAGCAGGCCGATGAGAAGAGGCCGCCGATTACCTCGCGGTCGTCTTTGGCCTTGGCGGCGAGTTCGGCGACACGGAAATTCGCACTAAGCCTGCTCGTGGTAACCAAGAGTTCGCGCACAGACGTCGAGTCGTCTCGGGTGAGCAATGCCTCAAGGAGCGCCGTGTAGTGAACACACACGCCTGCCAACACTTCGTCGGGATGTGTCAGGTAAAGGTGATCGACACACTGTTGTTGCAGAGCGTCGATTGACTGTCCGGCGAGACGCCCAGCGAGGTAGATCGCGGCTATCGAAACAAGTCCGCCAATAGAGGGAGTGTCATGGGTCACCGCGGCGCAGCGATGCGGTGCGTTGCCGGCCTCGAGATTGGCAAAAAACCCGCGATGATACGACTCCGCATAGGTGTCGGGATGCAGCCCGGGGTCGGCTGTCATGAGCTCGATATAGGCATCGAGGAAAGCATCGCGATCGTAGTTGCCCTGGCGAACCGCAAGCGTTCGCAGCAGGGCGCGAGTGCAGTGCGCATTGAGTGTATTCGAGCCCGCTTGCATTCCATGATGATAGTGAGTGTTCGCTACGCCCCAAAATTTTTCGCGCCCTTTGAGGATTACCTCGCCTACAATCTTACGCGGTTTGCCATGGCGATTGCCGCGAGCAGCAGAGCTTCGGCCGCCTTGGCTCGTCGAATGCAGCGACATAATCGACGATGGATGAAACTCAGGCGCCGCCTCGAACTGGCTTATGCCGCCGGGAAATTGCCGCTCGATATCCATCGGGTTGTAATACCAGTGAACCGGCATCGCAAGCGCGTCGGCTACGAAGAGGTTGCGCAGCCCGGCTTGGGCGCGGCGTTGGCCTAAAGAATTGAGAGAGCCAAGAGGGCCGGATTGGTCTGTCGAATCGAGCTGATTTAGCGTGCTGTGTGGTTGTTCTTCCATGGTCTGATCTTCTCTGTTTGCGAGGGCAAGATGCTCTTGTCATTACAACGGTAGCCGACTCTCGCCGGACTAGAAAAGGGAGAAAGAATTAGCGCATAAAAAAATCCCGCTACCGCACGAGGCGATAGCGAGATTCGTTTTTTTGGCGGGAGCAAAGACTCTTCTTTCTCAGGGAAGACTCTCTTCAACCGACTGTCTGGCCTTCGCCAAACTCACATCAACTCGCCACAAAGTGTCTTGCCGATGTTAGTAAAGCTAAGCTAGCAAGCCTGATTAAAGGCTCCCTTCTGTGATTGACTATTGATGGGATCACCTCCTTTTTCTCTTTACAGGGTAGAGACGAAAGTCAGCAAGCTCCCCCCGAAAGAGTCACTGACTAAGAACCTGATCGTTTTATAGCGCAGCTTAGCCGAGGTGTAAAGCAGGTATTTTTGCTTACTAGTTTGAAACTAAAGTCCCGGGAAAAGGCGAAGAGAAAGGTAGGCGAGTAGCGCGATGACAACTAGCTGGATGCTGACCACTAGGGGTTTTGCGCGCAAGAGCTGCCAGAGCGTGGGCGCATCACCCGACGCGCGGAGTTCATCAAAGCGGCTGCGTTCGCGCTGCGTCCGATCGGCTTGGTAATCGTCTAAAAGGGCGCGGGCGCGAGGAAAATCGTCGGCGTCGTGAAGCCACAAGCCTGGCATCGAGATACCCCAGTTGCCGGGGGTTGTCTCAAAGTAGTCGATGTCATTGAGTTCGAGTAGTTCTCTGACCTCTAGCGCCTCGTCGTCGGGCACGTTGCGCAGCTTAAAGAGGAGCTTAGACATGGACGTGCACCGAAGGAGTAGCCAGCATCAGAAAGAGTGAACTAGGTATTTCGCTGCCGAGTGACCGATCGGGCAGGGCGGCGCCGAAGAGCGAAGGTCAGCGTCGGTCGCGGGTGGAGCGCCTAAACGCAGTATTGCCGCTTTAGCTGGTCTTGTGGCTTAACACGATTTGGCGTGGCCCGCTTGTCGTAGTCTGGCCGCTTACGCCTGAGGGAATCTGTTGAACCTTGCCGCCACCTTTAAGAAACGCGTCTATATGTGAGGTTAGGTCTTCGCGGTTGCTCGTCGCTGCTTCTTTCTTTGATTTATTTGCCATCGTACTTCCGTTATCGGTTGTCGTTAATTTTTTCTGCGTAAGTCCCAAATTATACACTAAGAGCCCATTTCCGGCTAATTCTGAGGCAATCTGCTGTGCTAAAGTGGCGCCTTGCCTCTAAAAAGAATGGATTCCGCCCATGCCCCCCGAGACCCTGAGCGACCTTGGTGTCATCAGTCTGCTCCCCGTTGCCCTCGCCCTCGTGCTGTCTATCGCCTCGCGCAATGTCATCCTTGGCCTGTTCATAGGGCTTTTTACCGGCGTGCTTCTCGTCGAAGGGTTTTCTCCTATCGCCGCGCTTACGTTGATGGTGCGCGATTATTTGGTGCCGCAGGTCACCGACAGCTACAACGCAGGCGTTCTGGTGTTGCTCGCTTTTATTGGTGGCTTTGTTGCGCTCATGGAAAAATCCGGCGGCGGTGCTGCGTTTGCGGCGCGCGTGATGCGTTTCATTACAACCCGCGCGCGGCTGCAGGTAGCGGCCTGGCTTGGCGGCATTCTTATTTTCTTCTCAGACCTCGGCACGCCCCTCATCATTGGGCCGACTTTCCGGCCGCTCGCCGACAGCCTGCGTGTCTCGCGCGCAAAGCTCGCTTACATCATTGACTCGACCGCCTCGCCGGTCGCGATTCTAGTGCCTTTCATCGGCTGGGGCGTTTACATCATGGGGCTGCTGAATCAGCAGATCGAGTCGCTTGGTGTCGATGCGAGCGATTACGCCCTGCTTCTCTCGGCGCTGCCGTTTCAGCTTTACGCGTGGCTCGCCTTAGCTGCCGTGCCGCTGTTGGCAATAGTTGGCGTCGAATTTGGCCCAATGCGCCGCGCCGAAGACAAAGCGCGCGCAGGCAATCCTCTGCAACAGCCGAACGACTCTGCGCTCGAACAAGTAACACTCGCCAATGCTCGGCCTTCGTTTATTTGGCTGCCGTTGGTGGTGTTAGGCGTCACGCTTTTTTGGGTGCTGGGGCCGCTCGGCTTTCCGTTTGGGCGAGTGAGCGGGTCGGATTTTCGGGCAGGGCTAGCAACCGCTTATCTTCTCGCTGCACTTACGCTTGTCGCACTGATGGCGTTGAATCGCGCCCAATCGCCGCTGCGCAGTCTGCAGGTTTATTTGGATGGCATGAGCCGCATGATGCAAATCGCCATTATGCTGCTGCTCGCGTGGGCGATGGGCGACATGATGACGACACTCGGCGCAGACGATTTCGTAGCGACGCTAGTGCGCGACAACGTCGCTGCTTGGATACTGCCGCTGCTGATCTTCGTAGTGTCGTGCGCCATCTCGTTTGCTACCGGCTCGTCGTGGGGCACCTTCGCAATTATGTTGCCGCTTGCCATGCCTGCGGCATTTGCAATCGATGCGCCGCTTGCGGTGTGCGTGGGCGCTGTGCTCTCGGGCGGACTATTCGGCGACCACTGCTCGCCGATCTCAGAGACAACGATACTCGCGTCTGCCGGCGCCGGTGCCGATGTCTTCGATCACTTTCAAACTCAGCTACCCTATGCGCTCGCCAACGGCGCGCTCTGCGTCGCGGGCTTTGTTGTTGCTGGATTAAGCGGCAGCGTCACCGTGTTGCCTGTACTGCTGTCGATTCAGATTATCGGCATGCTTGCGTTTAAACGGCTGTCGACTGCGCGGTAATGCGCAGCCGCGATCTGTCGATTAGCGATTGGCTGACAAACATTTAACGGACAGCGAAAGGCATTCATTGAGCAAGCATTCGCGGTGGTTAGTGTTCACTCTCGGCACTGGTTCTTTTTCTACGACGCTCGAAATACTCCGAATAGTAGTCATCAGGCAGCTCACCGACGATCTCATCAAGCGACTTTCGGTAGATAACCTTAATTTTGGCGAGCAGCTCGAGATCTAAATGGCAACCATAGTTGCGGATGGTCTCGATGTCCTCGAGCTGCTTGCGCGACACGCCCAGCAAACGCGCACCTTCGTTCATCGAGTGGCCGGCATCGACGCGAAGCTTTTTGATGGCGCGTTTAACCAAAACAGTGATGGGAGAGAATTTCGTAAATTGCGAGTGTTCCATAGCTAGTTGCCTGGCTGAGAGAGGGAGTTGCACGGATTGATTGTCATGCACGCCTTTTAGGTGACCGTTAGTGTGAGCAAAGTTGCTCATTCTGATGAAAATAAGTTACGGATTTGGAGATTTGGCTGTCAAAAACAAGCCGCCTTTTAATTCCTCAGCTCTCTAGTCACAATCCTGTAAAAATCAGTAAGAGAATTCTCGCCACCGCAAGACACTCTGTCACACCTAGTCACATTTAGACACAATTAAGTTTTTGTAATGAAAAACAGCTCAAAAGGGGCTGTTTTTTGACTTAAATCCGCAAAAAGCGTGTCTTTAGCGGGAATTCGAATTACAGATTAATCCTTGTGCCTCTCGCGCTAGGCAGTCGGCTAAAACTGCATCGTATCGCTTTCTTTCAATGCGAAACCGCTTGCGTGTCTGCTAGACTCACGGCATCAAACCCCTATTACCCCTCTGATTGAGGGTTGGCGGGAGGCCTGAACAAATGAGGATCACAACTTTTGAGCAATCTAGACACAAGTAACGCCCCTGGCGGCCACGCTGATCAGGACAAGGCCGCGGATGCAGCTAACCTAATAGCCCTCAACAAGGTGGTGAGTTTTCACTACAAACTGGCAGAGGTAGCGCCCGATGGTAGCCACGGCGACTGGATGGAAGAGTCGAGCGGGGGCGAGCCGCTTTTCTATCTTCACGGTTTCCACAATGTGGTCGTCGGCCTAGAGCGCGCGCTCGAGGGTGAGGCTGTCGGTAAAAGCATCGAAATCACGCTGAAGCCTGAAGAAGCCTATGGCCCTCGCCAGCCAGATTCGGTTCAGCGCGTGCCGATTAAACACCTACAATTACAGCAAGGTGCCACTAAGCTGAAACCCGGTATGATGGCTGCGGTAAAGACCGACCGCGGAGTGCGCAGTGTGGTGGTCTCTAAGGTGGGTAAATTCAACGCCGACGTCGACTTTAACCATCCACTCGCCGGACGAACGCTTTACTACGAGATAGAAGTTGTCGGTATACGCGATGCAAGTGCAGAAGAGATCGCGCATGGACATGTGCATGGCCCAGGCGGGCATCACCACTAGTATTTCCCGGTACGGTAAGCTTCCAAAAGCAGTCGCGGGCAATCAACAAGGTAACCAAGAAAAATAATATTCAGGAGAATAGCGATGAGCAACGATGGCCAAAATAACGACGAGCTAAACCAGAATACGCAAACTGCCTTGCCAAATGAAGGCGCATCGATTAACCGACGCTCGCTGCTAAAAGGCGTTATGGGCGCTGCCGGTGTTGCCTCGCTTCCTAGCTTCGTTTTTCCTGCGCTCGCGCAGGGCGAACGCCTCGTTCCTTTTACCGATGTGCCCGATACCTTTAAAGTTGGACCGGTGCGACCAAACGCAGTTCACTATCTCGATACACGCGAGATTGATTCCTATTTTACCGACAACGAAGACTTCTACCTCGTGCAGCATTACGGCCAGCCCGAAGTTGATAACGACTCCTATCGTCTTCGGGTTACTGGCATGGTCGACAAAGAGCTCGATTTATCTCTGTCAGATCTGATGGCGCGTGATGTATTTGAGCAACAGGTTGGTTTCGAATGCGGCGGAAACGGCCGCAGATTGTTTAATGGTTTGGTGGGTAACGCCTATTGGCGAGGCGTTACGCTTCACCGTCTGCTCGAAGAAGCGGGCATACAGCCCGGTGCAAAAGAGATCGTCTTTTTTGGCTCAGACATTCAAACCCAAGAAGTACCCGCGCGTGGAGTGGAGGTCGAGAAAGCATTCGCACGCAGCCTGTCTATAGAGGACGCGATGCGCCCTGAGAATATGCTCGCTTATGAAATGAATGGAGAGCCTCTGCCGCATTATCACGGCAAACCAGTGCGGCTACTCGTGCCAGGATGGTATGGCGTGGCCAACGTTAAGTGGCTCACTCAAATTCATGTGCAAGACACGCGCTACATGGGTCGATTTATGGGGCGCGACTATGTGACCCTTAAGAAAGAAAATGTAGGCGGTGTAGAGCGCTGGGTCGAGAACTCGGTCTCCGAAATGAACCTTAAGTCGACGATCGTAAGGGTTGTCGAGAATGGGGGCGATTACACGATACAAGGCTTCGCGCTCAACGACGGCACGCCGCTAGAATCGATTGAGGTGAAGGTCGACGACGGGCCATGGCGCCGTGCTCAGATCAATCCGCGCTCGACGAAATACGCATGGAAACTCTTCAGTTTCGACTGGCAAGATGCGACCCCGGGCGACCATACGATTGTCTCACGGGTGACTGATATCAATGGCAACGTGCAGCTTACCGAACCAGAGATGCCAGAGAAGCCTGCATCGAGTTACTGGGAAGACTTCGCGCAGTTCCCGCGCACGGTCACGATCTGATTAGTAGCCAGACTTGGAACAAAGCCTCGGCGCAAAAAAGCCTTGCGCCAGGCTTCATCCTTTCGCGTCAGCTTAGCGATACCAAAACCGGTATAACCCTCACCCTCTGGCTGGCGACTAGCGCCGGTCCACGCTGCCTTATCTTCGACAAGCAAGAGGCGGTCTGCTTCTTCCCTGCAAAGCAACGCGTACTGCTCGAATCTACCCTTGGCGCGACGAACGACAACGCCACAACTGCCGCCCGCACGCCCGGCGGATTACTCTCACAGCGCAGCGCTGCGTCATGGAGGGTGGCAGAAACTAAGCTTAAAAACTTTTCACATGAGCCGGTAATGGCGCTCTATGTTCGATCCAATAAAGCGATGGGCGAGTTGCGGCGTAGACTACTAGCCGCAGGCATAGAGCTGTCGGAAGCGGATGTGAGGCCCACAGACAGGTTTTTGATGGAGCGATTTATAACGGGATCGATCGCCGTTGAGATCGGCGAGACTGATGCAAGCGAGGCCACAACACAGCTGCTGAATCCACGCATAAAGTCTACTGAGTTTCGCCCCACGCTCAGCGCGCTTTCCTTCGATATCGAAACCGACATGAAAGCGGAGCAGCTCTACTCTATCGGCGTTTATTCAGTGCAGGAGTCTGTCGTATTCATGCTAGGTGACGCTGCGTGGCGAGAAAAGCTCGCTGGCAGCGCGGACGTTATTCAGAATAGCGCGGGAAATAGCCGCAGTGCGCCGCGGAAAAGCAACAATGAGAATTCTGCGCTGCGTATCGAAGTGCTGTCTAGCGAGCGGGCTGTTATTACTGCGTTTCTAGATCATGTCGCACGCGTAGATCCCGACGTGCTGATCGGCTGGAATGTGGTCAATTTCGATTTGCGTTGCCTGCAGCGCGTATGCGACAGATTAAAGATGAAACTATCGCTAGGACGAGCGACCGCTGGCCAGCCACAGACGGTCGCATGGCGCGAGGCCAGGGAGCGAGGAGGTGCCCAAAAGAACGGCCGCTTCTATGCAACTATTCCTGGGCGCTGCGCGCTAGATGGGATTGAACTTATGCGGTCAGCGACCTATGCCTTCGAGAATTTTTCTCTAGAAACGGTTGCACGCGAAGTGTTGGGACGTGGCAAGCTTGTCGACAACGTCGAACAGCGCGGTGCCGAGATCGATACGCTTTTTGAACAGGACAAAGCGGCACTCGCCCGTTACAACCTCGAAGATTGTAAATTGGTTTGGGACATTTTCGTAAAAGAAAGACTGCTAGAGTTTGCCATCGAGAAAAGCGTGTTAACAGGTCTCGCGCTCGATCGCTACGGAGGATCCGTCGCAGCGCTCGATTTTCTCTACCTGCCGCGATTGCACCGAAAAGGCTTTGTTGCACCAGCGCAGGGAAGTGGTGACACGACGAACGTGAGTCCCGGCGGTTATGTGCTCGATTCCGATCCAGGTATTTTCGATGATGTGGTCGTACTCGATTTTAAGAGTCTCTATCCGAGTATCATCCGCACGTTTCATGTTGATCCCTTGGCGCTTGCTCTCGCGGTGAACGAGCCTAAACCTATCGAGGGATTCGACGGTGGCGAGTTCGCGCGCGGCGACGCAATACTGCCTGAGCTTATCGCGACCCTGTGGGCAGCGCGCGACCAAGCAAAGCTCGCAGGCGATGCCATCATGTCGCAGGCGATTAAAATCATTATGAACTCGTTCTATGGCGTGCTCGGTACAAGCGGCTGCCGCTTTTTGGATACTCGCCTCGTGAGCTCGATTACCAAGCGCGGTCATCAGATAATTCTCGAGAGTAAGCGGTTTATAGAAGCCGAGGGTTTCCGCGTCATCTATGGCGATACTGACTCGGTGTTTGTGCTAATCCCCAAAGAGGCGATTGATGTCGAATCGAGTACAAGCGACAGTGCAGCTGAGCGCGCAGAGTCTGTTGTCGCGTTAAGTAAACGGCTTGCAGCGCGCATGACGGAGTGGTGGCGCGAGCGGATAGTGGCAGAGCAAGGTGTCGACAGTTTTCTAGAGATGGAGTTTGAGACACATTTCACTAAATTCTTGATGCCCACCATTCGCGGAACCGACGCCGGCAGTAAAAAGCGCTACGCGGGCATGGTGCGAGTCAATCAAGGTTCGGCGACGACAAGCGGCAATAAACCGACAGCGGACTACCGGTTAATATTCAAAGGACTCGAGTCAGTGCGCACCGACTGGTCGCCCCTTGCGCGTGAATTTCAGCGCGAACTCTATCGTCGTATTTTCCTAGGCGAAGACTACACAGACTACTTATTTCGCCTAGTCGACGACCTTCGCGCCGGTTACCTTGACGACAAACTCGTCTTCCGGAAGCGCCTGAGGCGGAGACTAGACGACTACGTGAAGAATGTACCGCCGCATATACAAGCCGCGCGCAAGGCCGAGAGGGCGAGATCTGAGCTAGGCTTAAGTGTGGTCGAAGGCGAGGGCGGTTGGATCGAGTACATTATGACGCGCTCGGGCGCCGAGCCTGTGCGGTTTACCGATCAAAAGCCCGATTACGAGTTTTATATCGAGCGTCAGATCGAGCCTATTGCCGATGCAATTTTAGGCTTCGCTGGAGACTCGATGGAAAAACTATTCGGCCGCCAGATCGGCCTATTTTAAGCGCCTCGCAGGCTACGAATTTCCCATCCACGCGCCACGGCCTCGGCTTCAAGGCGTGGGTCGGGATCAA
>ERZ1046568.2396-NODE-2396-length-12264-cov-4.223606_pt1 | contig 12264 bp, 10 predicted proteins | sample MGYA00383092_ERZ1046568 | MGnify/ENA primary metagenome ERZ1046568 (study PRJEB29581, sample SAMEA5548362) | metagenome | biome: marine; feature: coastal; material: water | depth 1 m | study: Short-term variability in the microbial, nano- and picoplankton... | reverse complement strand
GGTATATCCCGTGTTTGGTGGAGCATTAGAACCGGCGACTGATTTCGCTCTGCTAATCGTGAAGTCATGGTGATCGTCGCTGCCGGAATATTAAAAAAAGGCACAAACGTCGAGTGTTTGGGACCATAGTCTTGGTCAGCCGCGTACCAGATAGCCCGGCCCTTTTTCAGGCGATTGATGATTTGTCGCATATCACTTCGCTCCACAACGCCATCGAAGTAGTGCCGGCGACCACGGGTTTGCAGCCATTCCCATACCGGGTTTTTGTTGCGTCGGTACATCACATCAAGGACACCCAGCGTCGCAAAAAACTGGCCGCCGATGTCGATACAGGTGTAGTGAGCGCCCACCAACAGTACGCCTCGTCCTTCTCGGTGAGCGGCTTCCAGATGTTCGAGTCCCTCTATTTTGAAATGTTTAGACAAGTCTCGTTTTGGGTTTAGCCATACGAGGGCGGTTTCCACGGTGCCGATACCGGTGTGAGTAAAGTTGCTGCGGACAAGGCGGTTTTGTTCTGCCTCGTCCAGTTCAGGAAAGCACCGGGCAATGTTTACTTGGGTGATGTGTCGACGTGATCGAGCGACGTAAAATGCTATCCAGCCAATGGCCTTACCAATGGCAAATATCCATGAAAGGGGCAGTCTGGCAACGACCCACATAACAATGACCGCAAGCCAAACCGGCCAATGAGCGGGCTTCAACAAAGAGGGGCGCTGAAAGTTGGTGTCTTGCATCAACGGATAGTAGCGGTTTTGCTAGGTTCCCGCTAAGACTCACAGAGTCTTGGGAGGCTCTGCTACCATGGTCTGCTATTGAGAGAGGTCTGTGTGCTGCAATCCATATTGAATAGCGTCGACGCGTTGTCCCCGGAAGACGGGCATATTTTGGTGGTAGGCGATCTTTGGATGGATCAGGCCGAGTGCCAGCAGCTGCCCAGTGACTCCCGATCGATTTTCAATCAGTGCGGTGCGGCTCTTCTGGCGTCAGATGCAGTAGAGGCAGGCTATCAAGTAACCTTAGCGGGGTTTGTGGGCGATGATGACCTGGCGGATGCTGTTGAGGCGAGTTTCGCCAGCGCCGGGGTAGTCGCAGATTTACTGCACATTCGGAGCTGGTCGACCTTTACCGACGCAGCCCTTGATATAACCGCCAAGGTCCCAGCCGAAGATGCTAATGGCCGCGCACTAAGACGTCATAAGGACGAACGCGCTTTACCGATTGACGGTATGAGCGAATACCAAGCCCACCTGCAAAATCGTGCGGAGCGCTATCTAAGAAACGCCAGTGCCATAGTGCTGGTGGATTATGATCTGGGCAGTATTGCAGAACCCCGCGCGCTGACGTACACCGCCAGCAAACTAAACAAACCGTGTGTGGCCATGCTCGGATACTCCGCTCAGCCCGAAAAGTACCGCGATGTGCGTTGTTATGACATCACAGGCCAGCGGATAGAGACGGTGGTACGTAGCGTTAGAAACGCGGTGGAGGAACTCATCGAATGAAGGCACCCCTGTATTTCGGGTTGTGGATCTATCGCACGCTGCTGATTTTGGCTCTACCTCTTATAAGTTTCCGCCTGTGGTGGCGGGGACAAATGGATCCTGCGTATCAATCTCGTTGGCGCGAACGATTCGGTTTTTATGATGCCTCCCTAACCAAGGGGCCGATTTGGTTCCACACGGTGTCTGCAGGAGAAACCATTGCCGCGGCTCCAACCATTCGCACCATGGCAGATCTTTATCGCAGCGATGAGCCAGCAACGCCGTTTCTGGTCACCACAATGACGCCTACCGGAAGCGCTCAGGTAGCCTCGCTATTGGGCGACGTAGTAGAACACTGCTATGCCCCTTACGACTTTACCTTCGCGGTGCGTCTTTTTTTAAGGCATGTGCGCCCGCGCGCCCTAGTGCTGATGGAAACTGAGATTTGGCCCAACTTGATTTTAGAAGCTAAGGCTCAGGGGATTCCGGTGATCCTCATGAATGCTCGGCTTTCTGAAAAATCGGCACTTGGGTACCAGCGAATTGATTGGCTAGCCGCTCCGGTGTTTCGAGCGCTGGACTTGGTGGCATGCCAGACGCCAGAGCATGTGCAACGCTTTGCGAACTTAGGGGTAAATGGAGACCGTCTGCACCTAGTGGGTAATGTGAAGTATGACTTGCAGGTGGATGCCGACATCGGCGAGCGTGCTCAGTCTCAGCGTCAGCGTCTGGGTATGGTTGGCCGCCGTTGTTGGATCGCAGCTTCCACCCACCCCGGTGAAGAAGAACAGGTGCTGCGCGCCCACCAGCAGGCAAGCCAGCATGTGCCGAATCTAAGCTTGTTCTTGGCCCCAAGGCACCCTCACCGATCAGCAGAGATCGAACCGCTTTTGGACAAGGTGGCAGCAGAGCTGGGACGCGATTGGTGCCTGTACAGCGAGTTTCTGGCATCGGCCAGTTCAGGAGGATCGCGCCCCTGGAGCATTATATTGATCGATCAAATGGGTGTGCTGATGCCCCTTTACCGCATGGCAGAGGTGGCCTTTGTCGGTGGCACCTTGGTGCCTCGGGGTGGCCATAATCCCATTGAACCTGCCAGCCTGCGCACACCGGTAGTTGCCGGTCCTCACAACTTCAACTTTGCGCAGGTGTATTCGGATTTAAACGCCGCAGGCGCTTTGCGGCAGGTGACGACGGAAACTTTTGGAGCGATCTTGCTGGAGCTGCTAAACGACGGCGCGAAACGTCAGCAAATGGGTGCTTCCGGTGACGCTGTGGTTCAGGCAAACAAGGGCGCTATGCAGCGGGGTGTGGACTTGATCACCCCTATTTTAGATACGGTTCGGTAGCCGTTGATCCGCTTAATTCGTCGCCCTTGCCATGGACACAATACGGACCACTGGGTTGCCGTCGTCCATGAAGCTATTCATCTCTTCCAAATCTGCAGCGTTTAGCAAGCCGGTTTGCTGCTTCAGTCTGAGTAGATTCAACAGATAGGTATAGCGGGAATCGGCGTAGGCAAATTGCGAATCGTAGAGCCTTTGTTGGGCTTGAAGCACGTCGACGATATTACGAGTGCCAACCTCGTAGCCGGTTTGAGTGGCCTCCAGTGCCGACTGAGACGAGCGAATGGCTTTTAGGCGAGCACGTACCCGAGCTACATCGGTAGAGACAGACTTATACAAATTACGGGTATTTCTGACCACAGTGCGCTGCTGGTTTAGCAACTGCTCCTTGGCTTGTTCAACTCTTGCCGAACCCTCCCGAACTCTCGAGGTCGTGCGCCCGCCTTGAAATACCGGGATGGTCATCTGCAGACCATAGATGGTGGTCTCGCTTTCCTCTGGGCTGAAGCTGCGTGTCAGAGGATTGCCGTTGTTGTTGTTACTGTGAGTCACTGTCGCGTCAACAGTGGGTAAGTGGTCGGATAGCCGTGCACGTTTGTCTTTGCGCGATGCGTCGAGCTGTTCTACCGCTGCTTTAATTCCTAAGTTCGTGGTCAGCGCGGCCCGGACCCAAGCTTCTTCGTCCATCGGGTCGGGGTTCACCACGGGTAACTGCGCCGATAGGGTGGCTAACCGCTCATAGTCGCGACCGGTGAGAGTTCGCAGTGTCTCAAAGCTGATGTAATGATTGGTTTCGGCTTGAATCTGCCGGACCAAGGCCGCGTCGAAAGCGGCTTGAGATTCTAAAACGTCGGTGATGGCGACCAGACCCACATCAAAGCGCTGCTGCACTTGCTCCAGCTGACGCTGTACCGCGGTGACTTCCGCATTGGTGGTGTCCAGGCGGTCCCGGGTGCGCAGGATGTTTAGGTAGGCATCCGCCACCCGCACAATCAAATCCTGCTCTTGAGCCTCTAAGGCAAAAGACGATGCCGCAACGAACGCCTTGGCGCTGCTGTAGCCAAACCAACTTGATAGATTCACCACCGGCTGGCGCAGTTGGGCGTTCCAGCTGTTGTCGTTGTAGCCATCTTCCAGAACTTGGCTCTCGGGGGTATTGATCCCCGGTAACTTGGTCTCGGTCTTGGTGGTGCTGACACTGGCGAAAACCGACGGCAGTAGAGCCGACCGGGCCTGAGGCACGCGCTCTCTATCTGCTCGGTAGGAGGCCCGCGCCGCGCCAACGGATGCATCGTTGTCCTTGGCTGCCACAAAGACATCTACCAAATCCTCCGCGTATACCGGCGATATGGACGCAGCGGACATAACAGCGATTACCAACAGGCGGCTGACGGCGAAAAAAGGCGTTTGGTTCATCAACAGTCTTCCTATCTGCACCCGCTGGGCTGGGTGATACGAATTTAACGGATTCGATTATGCCTTTGTTGCCGGTGCAAGTAACGTGAAGTGCGTAGTGTTTCCTAGGCCTTGTCCAAGCCAGCCAAAGCAATTGGTTCATGACACTGGTGTGTTGGGCTGGGTAGCGTAAGGATCGCGGCGAAAGGCGGTATCGCCACTCTTGAACTCGGCCACCTGTTTTATAACTTCCTACGCTGTTGCTTTCGCCATCGCGATGAATTCCTCTAAAAACTGGCCCTGATCGACTTTTCCTTCCGCAGCGGCGACAAGTAGTTTTGCCAGCGCCATTGGCTCTGGCTGGCTACACTTGTTAAGGCGAAGCATGGAAACTCCGGCGACCAAGGCGGTTCGCTTGTTGCCATCGTTGAAGGGGTGGCCAATAACAATGGCATAGGCTAGCAGTCCGGATAATCGCCAGGGATCCCGAAAGGCCAAATTATATTGCGCATGGTTATAAACCCGTTGAAGAACCGATGAGAGCGATCCGTCGGAACGCAGGCACGGCAATCCATCGTCTCGCCGAATCAGAAGTTCATGAAAACTGAAGATTTCCTCTTCAGAAAGGATCGTTAGTTTTTGGCGAGCCATGTGAGCGCGTCTCCGTAATCGTTGATCACCTGATCAACGGCGGCTTTTACTTGCTCAGAGTCCGCGACGATGAGTTCGAAAGCATCATTGGGTACGTAGTACCCCTGCAATTCATTATTTCTAACGATTCCCACAGGCTGCCCGGTTTCCGCCGCTCGATCCATCACACGCGCCGGCGATTGCTTAAGTTCTGACACCGATACCCAATTCTGTTTGGTACTCATGAATTTTCTTGCCTCGTTTGTTAGTACTGTAAAACGTACTAGGTACGAAATAATGTACCTACCGGAACTGAATATCAATGTTCGCAATACAGATGCGAATAACGTCAGCTGAGTCAATCCTTGCAACGAGGCATGCTCGTGCCATCTCTGCCCTTGAGGACGATGTGACTCTCTTAGCGTTTCAGAACCTTTGTCCAAGCCAGCCAAAGCAATTGGTTCATGACACTGGTGTGTCGGGCTGGGTATAGTACCGCCCGCGACAAACCAAAAACCGAGACCGCCAGTGTCAGACAAACGCCCAGAGACAGATGCCGATATTCTTAGCCGCTCCACCGAGCTGAGCTACGACTTCGCCACGGGCGGCCAGCAGCTGGGCCGGCGCTATCATCACGATTTGGCCGGACACATGGCCGAATGTGACACCAACTTTATTCGGCTCATGCAGCTGTTTCCCACTCTGCGCGAAGAGGACTTCAAGTGTGTGATGTTGCTGCCCGGTGCTTCGGGTACACGGGTGGAGCTCAACGTGCTTAAGCGCGGTCCTTACACCACTTTGCTGCAGTTGGCTCAGGTGCCTAAACAAGATTGGGGTAGCAGCCCGAATATGCGGATTCAGCTGTACCACGACACCAAGAGTGCTGAGGTGGTCGCCTATCAGCATCAGTCCCGGTTCCACGGCGCCTATGAGTATCCAAATAAACGCATGCGCGCTCGGGACGAAAAAGAACAGCTCAATCGCTTTCTTGGCGAGTACTTGTCCCTGTGTTTGGCCGTGGGCATGAGCCCCGACCCTCTGAATTTACCAATGATGGAAGCCTCGTCGAACACTTTCGGTGAGGATTCGGGCGACAAGGCACAGTAAAACTCAGTGCAGCGAACCCTGTTACACATTACAGACTGTCACCTCGTCCCCCTCGGCGAGGATCTTCAAGGCACCGACACCAACGCCACGTTGAACAAAGTACTTACTCAGGCTCTTGGCGAGGGAACCCCTGACGCCATTGTCGCCACCGGCGACTTGGTGCATTCCGGCGGCGTGGCGGTTTATCGTCAGTTTATGGCGTCGCTGGCGTCGGCTACTGATGCGCCCTTGCTGTGTACTCCGGGCAATCACGACTTTCTGGCACCCATGCTGGAAGCTGGCCTGCCAATGTCCCCGCTGCAGGTGGGGCCATGGTCTATTGTTGGCCTAGATTCTCATGAGGATGATACCCCCAAAGCCTGTGTGGATGACCAGCGCCGTCAGGCGTTGGTGCGCCTTTGGCAGCAACAACAAACCCAGTTCGCCTTGCTAGCCACCCATCATCCGCTCCTTTCTATCGGCGCTCCTTGGCTGGACAAAGACCGCATCGAAGCGCCTGAAGCACTGATGGATAGTCTGATGGATAGCTTGAGCGAACAGCCGATGCCAAGCTTTGGCGCTGCCATTTTCGGTCACGCACATCAAGAGATTAATGCCCACTATCGAGGCGCGCCTTTATTCGGAACGCCCTCTACCGCTTTTCAGTTTGCGCCTCGCAGTGAATCATTCGCCATGGGGAGTAAGATCCCGGGCTACCGCTGGCTGTCGCTTGAGGACGACGGCTCGGTGGCAAGCCAAGTACGCTGGCTGGGCGATACCCCCACTCAAACCTCGTTAACCTAGGCCTTCTTTTATATGGCAGAAAAAACTTATTCAGCTGAATCCCTGCAGGTGCTCTCCGGTCTTGAACCGGTTCGCCGTCGACCAGGGATGTACACGGATACCACGCGTCCAAACCACTTGGTTCAAGAGGTGGTGGATAACAGTGTGGACGAGGCCATTGCCGGCCACGCGGATGAGATCGAGGTCTGCATCAACGCCGACGGTTCTATTGAAGTCATTGACGATGGCCGAGGTATGCCCGTGGACATTCACCCCGAGCACAAGGTCTCTGGGGTAGAGCTGATTCTCACGCGTCTGCACGCTGGCGGTAAGTTCGATAACGAAAACTACAACTTCTCCGGCGGTTTGCACGGGGTTGGGGTGTCTGTGGTTAATGCCCTGTCCGAGTTTTTGGAAGTAGAGGTTAAACGTGACGGCAACTTGTATCGGCAGCGCTACGAGCGTGGCGAGCCAGTGACCAAGCTGGAGCCGGTAGATACCGTTGGTAAGCGCAACACCGGTACGAGAGTTTGCTTTCTGCCCGAAGCCAAGTACTTCGATTCTTCTGCTCTAGCCATGGGCCGGCTGCGGCACCTGCTGCGAGCGAAGGCGGTGCTATGCCCGGGTTTGCGCATGAGCCTGTCTGTAGAGGCAAAGCCAGACGAAAACGAAAGTTGGCTGTTTGAAGATGGTTTGCGTCAGTACTTGGAAGCGGCGGTAGGAGATGCGGAATGTGTGCCCCCAGCCACCATCATGCATCAGGCTAAGGGCAATGCTGAGGCCGTGGAATACGCTCTGAAATGGGTGACGGAAGGTTCCGCGCCCATCACCGAAAGTTACGTGAACCTCATACCGACAGCCCAAGGTGGTACCCACGTCAACGGTCTGCGTTCCGGCTTAATTGATGCTTTGAAAGAATTTTGCGAGTTCCGTGACCTGCTGCCTCGGGGTGTAAAAATTACCGGCGACGACATTTGGGATCAGTGCAGCTACGTCCTTAGCGTCAAGTTGTTGGATCCTCAGTTTGCTGGTCAGACTAAGGAACGATTGTCTTCCCGCCAGTCGGCGGTATTTGTATCCGGGGTTGCCAAGGACGCCTTCAGCCTGTGGTTGAACGAGCATGCCAGCGAAGGCGAAAAAATTGCTGAGATGGCCATTGGTAACGCTCAGCGACGCTTGAACGCGGCGAAGAAAGTCGCTCGCAAGCGGGTAACGTCCGGGCCTGCGCTGCCGGGTAAGCTGGCGGACTGTTCCGGTCAAGACGCCAGTCGGGCGGAGCTGTTTCTGGTGGAAGGTGATTCCGCTGGCGGCTCGGCCAAACAGGCTCGAGACCGGGAGTTTCAGGCCATCATGCCCCTGCGCGGAAAGATCCTAAACACATGGGAGGTGGATGCCAGTCAGGTGCTGGCTTCTCAAGAAGTACACGACATCGCCTTGGCCATTGGCGTGGATCCTGCCAGCGAGGATCTCACGGGTCTGCGCTACGACAAGGTGTGTATCTTGGCCGACGCAGATTCCGACGGCCTGCACATTGCCACCCTGCTCTGCGCCTTGTTTGTTAAACACTTCCGGGCCTTGGTCAACGCAGGGCACGTCTATGTAGCCATGCCGCCCCTCTATCGTATCGACGTGGGCAAGGAAGTGTTCTACGCCTTGGACGAAACCGAAAAAGACGCGGTGCTAACCCGCATGGCTGAAGAGAAGAAGAGGGCGACGCCGTCGGTGCAGCGTTTTAAGGGTCTGGGTGAAATGAATCCAGCCCAGCTGCGCGAAACCACCATTCACCCTGATACTCGGCGCTTGGTCCGGCTAACCGCAGACCAAGGGCGCAAAACCGACGACATGCTGGACATGCTGCTGGCGAAAAAACGGGCATCAGATCGCCGCGCGTGGCTGGAAAAGAAGGGCGATCAGGCAGTGCTCGACTAAGCTTTGAATGAAAAGCGCCTAAGCAAAAGCTGCAGCAACACAACGAATTGAACAAAGAAAGAAACAGGCATATTTCCCATGGATGATGAAATCCAATCTTCGCCCTCTGAAGGCGATGCTTCCGAGTCGATGTCTCTGGCGACCTATACTGAGCGAGCGTATCTGGATTACTCCATGTACGTCATCAACGACCGGGCGCTGCCTCATATCGCCGATGGGCTAAAGCCGGTCCAACGCCGCATCATTTACGCCATGAGTGAGCTAGGCCTGAACAATCAGGCCAAGTACGCCAAGTCTGCTCGCACCGTGGGCGACGTGCTGGGCAAGTTCCATCCCCATGGTGACAGTGCCTGTTACGAGGCCATGGTGCTTATGGCCCAGTCCTTTTCCTTTCGCTACCCCATGGTGGACGGACAGGGTAACTGGGGTGCGCCGGACGATCCTAAATCCTTCGCGGCCATGCGTTACACCGAAGCGCGGCTGTCTCGCTATGCGGAACTGCTGCTCAGTGAAGCCAAGCAGGGCACCGTAGACTACAGCCCAAACTTTGACGGCAGCGTTAAAGAACCCAAGCTGCTACCCGCTCAGGCACCCTTTGTTTTGCTGAACGGCAGCACGGGTATCGCCGTGGGTATGGCCACAGATATCCCGCCCCACAACCTTAACGAGGTAGTGAGTGCTTGCATTCATTTGCTCGACAGTCCCAAGGCGACCACCGCGGACCTGATGACTCATATCAAGGGTCCAGACTACCCAACGGAAGCTCAAGTCATTACACCGGTGGCGGATATACAGGCGCTTTACGAAAGCGGGCGGGGCAGCATCAAGGCCAGGGCGGTGTATCACCGTGAAGGGCCGGAAGTGGTGATTACAGCTTTGCCGCATCAGGTGTCGCCGGCCAAGGTGTTGGAACAAGTCGCCCAGCAAATGAACGCGAAAAAGCTGCCCATGCTGGTGGATCTGCGCGATGAGTCCGATCACGAGAATCCAACACGCCTGGTATTTGTGCCGCGATCCAACCGCATCGACTATGACCGCCTGATGAGCCACCTGTTCGCCACTACGGATCTGGAGCGAAGCTATCGGGTCAATTTGAACATCATCGGGTTGGATCACCGTCCCGAGGTGAAAGGTCTGGTAGGTATTTTAAAGGAATGGCTGAAATACCGGTTAGACGTTGTAACCCGTCGCCTGAATTTCCGGCTGGAAAAAATTAATGATCGGCTGCACATCCTCGATGGCTTGCTCATTGCCTATCTGGATCTGGACGAAGTCATCCGCATTATTCGTGAGGAAGACGAGCCTCGCGTTGCGCTGATGAAACGCTTTGGTCTCAGCGAAATTCAGGCCAATGCCATTTTGGATTTGCGGCTGCGTAATCTGGCCAAGCTGGAAGAAATGAAGCTTCGCGGCGAGAAAGACGAGCTGGAAACGGAAAAAGCCGGTCTAGAAAAAACTCTGGGTTCCAAGACCCGTATGCAATCCCTGATTAAAAAAGAGCTGCTTGCGGTGGCTGCGGATTACGGCGATGACCGACGCACTCCGCTGATGGAAGCGGAGGAATCTCAGGCCTTCAGTGAAGAAGACCTGATGACCAACGATCCCATTACCGTCGTGCTGTCGACCAAGGGCTGGGTGCGCGCCGCCAAGGGCCACGATGTAAAACCCCATGAATTGAACTACCGCACCGGCGACGAATTTTCCCAAGCTGCCAAGGGTCGAAGCAACGATGTGCTGGTTTTCCTCGACTCAGACGGGCGCAGCTACAACGCTGCAGCCCACACCCTGCCATCGGCTCGGGGCCAAGGTGAACCCCTGTCCGGTCGCTTCAAGGCGAAAAACGATGCGCGCTTTGTTGGCGTGCTCATGGGCAACGCCGACGCCAAGGTGCTGTTGGTATCCAATGCCGGGTTCGGTTTTGTGGGAACGCTCAGCGAAATGGTCACAAAGAACAAAGCAGGTAAGGCGTGTTTGAGTGTGCCTTCGGGAGGCTACGCGCTGCCGCCGCTGTTGATTGATCCAGCCCTGCACGCCTCGGATGACGCTCAGGTGGCCGCGGTCACCAATCAAGGCCGCTTACTGGTATTTGCCTTGAAAGATCTGCCAGAGCTAGCCAGAGGCAAGGGAAACAAACTTTTGAACGTGCCTTCGGCAGACTTTAAGTCCGGTGAAGAAGAGCTGGTGGGTGCCGTGGCCTTGGGCGAAAAAGACGAGCTGCTGGTGCACGCCGGTCAGCGGCACTTGCGGCTTAAGTCCAAGGATCTTGAGAACTACATCGGTGAACGCGCCCGTCGGGGCCGTAAGTTACCCCGGGGCTTTCAGAAAGTAGAGCGGCTGTCCGTGGAATAGGGGCGCTGGGTTGTTCAGCGTCTCTGATCAAGGTTTGTAGCTCGGCTCAGCAATTCTTCGTGCCGTATCATGAGTGGCCTTTGGGGCGCCGGTGCCGGTTGAAAAGCCATTTGCTGTTGGCCGACGCTCCAAGAAACCACCTGATTAGTCCCAAAGTGCCAAGGGCCTCACGCTTGGTCTGCACTAACGATCTTGATTGACGGCGCCGCAATCACCAAGCTCATCTGGACAAGGCGCTGCTTGAAAAGCGTCAATAGCCGGAGTGTTTTTCATGTTTCGTACCTTTCTAGCGGTATTTTTTTCCATTTTGTTTCCAGCGCTGCACACTGCTGCCCAATCTGTTGAATTTGGCGATAACGAAAGCGATTTCGCTAATGATCATGAGTGCGACGACCGACGGTTTGTCGGTCTAGGCATGGCCACAAGCCTCGATAAGGATGACAATTTCCATGATGCCAACGATTGCCGCCATGCCTATTCAGTGGGTGCTATTCGCCTAGTCAATGTCGAGGCCGCAAAGGCCGCAACCCATTGTGGGAATATCAAGTTTGGAAATGATGACGGCTCTTTCGCCGAGGATGGCGAGTGCGACGATGGCCGTTTCGATGGCCCCGGCACATCTTCGATGATCTCAGTCGACGAAATCGGTCGTGACGCCAAAGATTGTTGGAAGCAATGTGCCGCAGGCAAGATTTACCTGCGCGACCCTGATTGATCAGGCGGCGATACAAACCGGCGTGGCAGCTTAGGGCAACACTGATAGCCGAGGAAGACGAGTTTGCACCGGTAACAAAGCTCTTCCGGCACTCGCCGACACTGCCGAGCCGTACTCAGACCGACAGGGGCCCTTTTAGCGAACACAAACGGTCGCTGGGTCTTAAAAGTTGAGTGGTTATGGCTGGTATAGAGGCGTCGGACGATCCAACACCTCTACTCACTAGGGTTAGCTTAGGCTGGGCGATGAATTCCACAGATTTTGTGACCATCTGGGTCCAGGAAGTAGCACAGGTACATTAGCCCCATGTTGCCCTCACGAGGTCCCGGCGGTTCTTCTGAGGTGGTGCCGCCATTGGCTACCGCAACGTCATGGAACTCTTGCAGCTGCTCAGGCGAATCGCAGATAAAGCCGATGGTGGAGCCGTTGGCGACCGTTGCGGGTTGGCCATCAATAGGTTCGGAAACACTAAACGTTGAGCCATTATGCGCGTAGAACAGCCGAGTTTGTCCGGTAGCGTTAACGTGCTCCATGGCAGGCCCTGCACCTA
>ERZ1046568.2395-NODE-2395-length-12267-cov-4.299050_pt1 | contig 12267 bp, 13 predicted proteins | sample MGYA00383092_ERZ1046568 | MGnify/ENA primary metagenome ERZ1046568 (study PRJEB29581, sample SAMEA5548362) | metagenome | biome: marine; feature: coastal; material: water | depth 1 m | study: Short-term variability in the microbial, nano- and picoplankton... | reverse complement strand
CGAGAACAGATTTATGCACGTTCACGAAATGAATCGTATGGGTGCACAAATTCGTTTGGAGGGAAATAACACCACCGCTATTGTAGAAGGTGTGGATGTGTTGCAGGCCGCGCCAGTGATGGCGAATGATCTTCGTGCCTCCGTCAGTTTGGTTATTGCTGCGCTTATTGCCGATGGAGATACGGTCGTCAATCGTATCTATCACATAGATCGCGGTTATGAGCAGGTGGAAGAGAAGCTTCAGAATCTTGGTGCAAAAATCAAACGAATCCAGTCCAGATGAACGGGATACCGAGCGCCTGAGAGATGAGCGAAGCGTTCGCACGCTAAAGCGTCCTTCGTAAAAACAGGAATAGAAAATATCGTGAATCAAAATGTAACGTTAGCGGTCGCGAAGGGTGGCCGAATCCTGAGCGCCCAACTTGAATTGTTGGCCAAAATAGGTGTCGAGCCTTTGGATGATATGAAAACTTCCAGAAAGTTGATATTCGACACTAACCGGGAGAATTTACAATTGGTTTTGCTGCGTGGTGCAGATGTTGCAACTTATGTTGAGCACGGCATTGCTGATCTTGGCATGACAGGCAAAGATAGTTTGCTTGAACACGGTGAAGAAGGTTACTACCAGCCTCTGGATTTGAAAATTGGCCAGTGCAGCATCATGGTCGCAGGGTTAAGAGATGAGCCACCTTTACCCAGTAGACTGAAAATTGCGACCAAATATGAGAGAACCGCCAAACAGTTTTATGCTGAGAAAGGTATTCAGGTCGATGTAATTAAGCTCTATGGAGCGATGGAGTTGGCGCCTATCACGGGGTTAGCCCACCGCATAGTTGACATTGTCGAAACTGGCAACACGTTAAAAGCAAATGGGCTTGTGACGCTGGAGCACATAACCGATATTTCTACCCAACTGATTGTCAATAAAGTGTCCATGAAAATGAAACACCGTAAAATGCAAAACATGATTGATGAGCTCTCAGCTGTGGTTGGTGAATGACAAATGGCGATACCTAAAATTTCGACGCCGCGGCGTCTATCAACTTCTTCGGCATCGTTTGCTGAGGAGTTTTCAGCCCTGCTATCCGTGCAGGAAGATAACCACGAGAATGTCCTGACCGATGTGCGTACCATCCTCAAAAACGTAAAGGACAATGGTGACGCAGCACTACTCGAGTACAGCAATAAATTCGATGGTATTAGTGCCGAGACGTTCGGCGAACTGGAGATAAGCAAGCAACAAATGGCCTCGGCCGTTGAGAGCATAGACCCGATTGTGCTTGAAGCACTTAGTCAGTCAATTGAGCGGGTTCGCAGTTATCACCAGAAACAAAAAGAAGCTTATGGCAATCAGGTTGACTGGTCCTACGAAGATGAATTAGGCAATCAGCTTGGTCAGCTCGTTCGAGGAATGGAGCGGGTAGGTATTTACGCCCCGGGCGGAAAAGCGGCCTATCCCTCTTCAATTATCATGACGGCTGTTCCAGCAAGGGTCGCTGAGGTAGGTGAGCTTATTTTGACCGTCCCAACGCCTGGAGGAGAAATCAATCCGTCTCTGTTGGCAACCGCCCACCTGTGTGGGGTTGATCGGCTGTTTACGATTGGTGGTGCCCAAGCGATTGGCGCGCTTGCCTATGGCACAGAGACTGTGCCCAGAGTCGATAAGATTGTGGGTCCGGGAAACATCTATGTCGCGACAGCTAAGTCTATTGTCTTTGGTGATGTGGGTATTGATATGATCGCCGGTCCCTCGGAAATAGCCATTGTGGCCGATAGCAGTGTTGATCCGGAATGGTTGACGATGGATATGTTTGCTCAGGCGGAACACGATGAGCTCGCGCAGTCAGTACTTATTTCTGCCGATAGCGTTTTACTTGATAACGTCGCGGCCCTGATTGAAGAAAGAATGTCTGTTATGGCGCGAGGCGATATCATCAATAAGGCGATGACTGACCGCGGGGCGCTGATCCTTGTCAGATCAAATGAAGAGGCGTTGACTCTGATAAACCAGATGGCGCCCGAGCATCTTGAATTATGTCTCGAAGATCCTGACGAATTGCTGTCCGGTGTCCGAAATGCGGGCGCCGTATTTGTGGGTAAGCACACCGCGGAGGTGGTTGGCGATTATAGTGCGGGTCCAAGTCATGTGTTGCCAACGAGCGGTACCGCCAGATTTGCGTCGCCTCTTGGGGTCTACGACTTTCAGGTTCGAAGTTCTCTAGTCCGGTGTTCAAGAGAAGGTGCAATTCAGCTTAATCGAGCGGCATCGATCATCGCCCGGACCGAGGGTTTAGAAGCACATGCGCTATCAGCTGAATTGCGCGTGCAGGGTTAGCTCGCTCAATGGGACCTCTGGATCTTTATCAAGCAGCGGTATCGAGGGGCGACATACAGTCAGATGTTGCCCAGTTGCAGGCAATGGAACGTCTTCAGTCTCTGTATCTAGCATTAACCAAACAAGACAATGAACCGGGGTTAATAGCGAAGCTATTTGCCAAACCAAAACGTGAATTGATCCCTGGGCTTTATTTTTGGGGTGGTGTCGGTCGGGGCAAGACGTTCTTGATGGATCTTTTTTTTGATTCCTTGCCCTTTGAACAGAAATCGCGGATGCATTTCCATAGGTTCATGCGGCATGTGCACCGTGCACTGACTGACCTTCAGGGAGAGGCAGACCCGCTGAGAGAGATAGCACTGGAGTTTGCCGATAAAAATCGCGTGCTATGTTTTGATGAGTTTTTTGTCAGTGACATTACCGACGCGATGATCCTTGCCGGGCTGCTTGAAGTCTTGTTCAAGAATGGGGTAACGCTGGTTGCGACATCGAACGTAGAGCCGGTGAATCTTTACGAAAACGGACTGCAGAGAAGCAAGTTTTTACCTGCTATCGCACTGATCGAGGTCAATACAGAAGTATTGAACGTAGACTCGGGGACCGACTACCGACTCCGCGTGCTGGAATCTGCAGAGATTTATCATTATCCCCTAGATCGTCAAGCAGATGAGGTGTTACTCCAAAGCTTCAACTCGCTGTCCCCAGATGCAGGTAAGGCGGATATCGTGCTCGATATCGAAGGTCGAGAGATAAAGACGCGTTTCTGTGGCGACGGGGTGGTTTGGTTTGATTTTCCTGATATATGCGACGGCCCGCGAAGTCAGAATGATTACATTGAGATAGCGATGTTATATCAGACGGTGCTAGTGAGTAATCTGCCTTGCTTCACGGAGAAAAGCGAAAATGCGGCACGGCGGTTTATTAGTCTGGTCGATGAGTTTTATGACCACAGCGTAAAACTGATTATTTCCGCTGAATCGCCAATTCTTGAAATTTATCAGGGGGAGCGGCTGAAATTTGAGTTCCAGAGAACTGAAAGCAGGCTTCAGGAGATGCAATCGAATGAATATCTGGGTAGAGAACACAAACCCTAGCATCAACAATGACTTTGCGGAAAAAAACACGCCGAACGCTCTTGCGCGAGCCAAGGCTCTTCGGTAAGATTCGCGCTCCAAATTCCCCACGCAAATGTATCTTTGCACGCAGAATTTTGCGTCACACATTATGTCGATAAGGGGTTAATAATGACTACGGTTACACAATCGGTTACGCAATGAAAACTATCTCTGCTAAGAAAGAAACAGCTACCCATAGCTGGTATGTTATTGATGCTACAGACAAAGTTCTGGGTCGCATGGCAACTGAAATCGCCAACAGACTCAGAGGCAAGCATAAAGCTGAATACACCCCTCACGTTGATACTGGTGACTATATCGTCGTTATAAACGCCGAAAAGGTCCGCGTGACTGGAAAGAAAGAGACTGATAAGACGTACTATCATCATACAGGGTACCCAGGCGGCATTAAGTCAATTACCTTTGATAAGTTGATGGACAAAGCGCCAGAGCGTGCGATTCAGTCGGCTGTGAAAGGTATGATGCCTAAAAACAAGCTCAGCTATTCCATGCTGAACAAGCTAAAAGTTTACGCGGGTTCAGAACATCCGCATTCCGCTCAACAACCTCAAATGCTTGAGCTATCGTAAAAAGGTTAAGTTATGACGCAGTATTACGGAACAGGAAGAAGAAAGTCAGCGAAAGCCCGGGTTTTTATGACCGCAGGCGCAGGCAAAATTGTTGTCAATAGCAAGCCTCTGGACGATTACTTCGGTCGTGAGACAGCGCGAATGATCGTTCGCCAGCCGCTTGAACTTGTTGAGTTGAAAGACAAATTTGACCTACACGTGACTGTACGTGGTGGTGGAGGCTTCGGCCAAGCCGGCGCTATTCGCCACGGCATAACCCGTGCCCTCATGGAATACGACGAAACATTACGTCCATCTCTGCGTAAAGCCGGCTTTGTGAGCCGAGACGCGCGTGTGGTTGAACGAAAGAAAGTGGGTTTACGTAAAGCGCGAAAGAAACCTCAGTTTTCCAAGCGTTAATCTGTCTGGCAGTTCTATTCGACTGCTTGATGAGGCGTAAAGCCGCGCGAGTCACCACTTTTGACTGAAAGTCAGAGTGGATCCTTAAAAGCCCTCTCCTGCAGAGGGCTTTTGCGTGAAAAAGGGTGTGTAAAGCAACATTTCCGTTTGGTTATGTGGTAGTATTCGCTCGCTTTTTAGCTAGTCGCCAAAGGCCCTGAGAACCCCGGTTCTAGTGACGTTTAAGCGACTAAAGGGGGTTCCCTAAATATGCTAATGAATAGTTTTAGAATTGGAGGTAGTGAACGTCGTGAGTAATGACGGCATGAACGTGGGGAGGCGCAATTTTTTGATTGGCGCAACCTCTGTAGTCGGATCAGCAGGTGTAGTTGGGGTCGCGGTACCCTTTCTTGGCTCCTGGAATCCTAGCGCAAAAGCATTGGCCGCAGGCGCGCCAATAAAAATTGATATCAGTAAGCTGGTACCGGGCGAAATTGTCGGTCCAATACCTGCTTGGCGAGACAAGCCAGTATTTGTTGTCAAACGTTCTGAAGAACAGCTGGCAAAATTGAATAGTCAGAACGACCGTCTGGCAGACCCTGATTCAGATGAAATAGCTCAACAACCTCAATATGCAAAGAATGAAACCCGGTCAATTCGTCCTGAGGTTCTTGTTCTGGTTGGCATATGTACTCACCTGAGTTGTTCGCCGAAATTCAGACCAGCGATAGCGCCTCAGGAATTTGATGCTGAGTGGGTCGGAGGATTCTATTGCCCGTGTCACGGTTCAAAGTTTGATCTTGCGGGCCGAGTATATTCAGGTGTGCCCGCGCCGACTAATCTGCCTGTCCCACCACATTATTACGAAAGTGAATCTGTCATTGTGATTGGAGAAGACGGAGGTACTGCATAGTGGCGACTATCGAACAGCAGTTTAAAAATGTCATGCAGTGGGTCGACGACAGATTACCTGTCACAGAGACTTACGAAAAGCATATGTCAAAGTACTATGCGCCAAAGAATTTTGATTTTTGGTACATTTTTGGTGTTTTGGCGTTTGTTGTATTGGTCAACCAGTTGCTGACCGGCATCTGGTTAACAATGAGTTACGTGCCCACCGGCGAAGAAGCCTTTCGCTCGATTGAGTACATCATGCGAGATGTGGAGTATGGCTGGTTGCTTAGGTATATGCACTCGACCGGCGCCTCGGCGTTTTTCGTCGTTGTCTACCTGCATATGTTCAGGGGGCTAATGTATGGCTCCTATCAAAAGCCTCGTGAGCTAATTTGGGTTTTTGGTATGTTTATTTATCTGGCTTTGATGGCCGAAGGGTTCTTCGGTTATCTGCTACCTTGGGGCAACATGTCCTACTGGGGAGCACAGGTGATTGTCTCTCTAGCGGGCGCTATTCCGGTCTACGGAGAAGAAATCGCGGTATGGGTTCGCGGTGACTTCAACATGTCTGGTGTCACTCTGAATAGATTCTTTGCATTGCATGTAGTGGCTGTGCCAATCGTACTGCTTGTGCTGGTTGTTCTGCACATACTTGCACTACACGAAGTGGGCTCAAACAACCCAGACGGGGTAGATATCAAAAAGAATCTGGATAAAGACGGCAAGCCTGTCGACGGCATTCCATTCCACCCCTATTACACGATTGGTCACGATTTGCCTGGAATTGTTTTGTTCCTGATCGTATTTTGCGCTGTGATGTTCTTTTATCCCGATGGCGGTGGGTATCTGATCGAACATCCGAACTACACGCCGGCGGATCCTCTGAAGACGCCAGAGTTAATTGCCCCAGTTTGGTACTACACACCGTTTTACTCGATGCTTCGAGCTGCGACGTTCCCGTTGTTTGGTATGACCGCGAAATTCTGGGGACTTGTAGTGATGGCGGGTGCAATAGCGATCTTGTTTGCTGTGCCTTGGCTTGATAAGTCTCCTGTAAGGTCGATGCGTTACAAGGGTATTGCGAGTAAGTTAGCGCTCGCTTCATTTGTGATTTCATTCTTTATACTAGGTTATCTTGGAACCGTCCATCCGACACCTGTTAAAACCTTACTGGCGCAAATCTGTACAATGATTTACTTCGCGTACTTCCTGTTGATGCCCTGGTATACCAGTGTTGAGAAGACGAAGCCGGTGCCAGACAGGGTGACGATGAAATGATCAGACGACTACCTAACTTGAGAAAAAAAGTCATTGGGCTTGCCGTTCTAACGTGGGCCAGTTGCCTGTTTTCATTGTCATGCGTCGCCGCAGACGCAGGTTATCCATTGGACCATATAGAGCCGGACATACATGATCAGGCTTCTCTGCAGCGCGGGGCAAAAACCTATATGAACTACTGTATGGGTTGCCACTCTCTTGAGTATCAAAGATACAAGCGTACCGCTGAAGATCTCGGTATTCCTGAAAACTTGATGTTGAAACATCTGGTGTTTGATCCAGATACCCGAATCGGCGATTTGATGACAAATACGATGAGCGCCGAAAGTTCGAGAAATTGGTTCGGGGCTTCACCGCCAGATCTGACGCTTCATAGTAATCTTAAAGGTGGGCCGGATTGGTTATATACCTATCTACGTACATTCTATCGTGATGATTCTCGCCCTTTTGGCATGAACAATCTGGTGTATGAGAATGTTGGTATGCCGCATGTCCTGCTTGATCTGCAGGGTATGCAGATCAAGACTTGCAAGCAAGTGCCTCAGGTCGCGCCGAACGGTGGTGATATGCGTGACCCGCTGACGAATGAATTCATTCGAGAGGAGGTTTGCGGTGAAGAACTGGTTCGCCGAGGCTACAGCCCATTAGAGAAGGTTGAGGGTACGGGTAGCTTGACGACCGCAGAATATGATCAGGTGATATATGACCTGGCTAACTTTATGTTCTACATTGGCGAACCAGCACGAATTGATCGAACGCGTATTGGTTGGTACGTCCTGTTGTTTCTGGCTTTCTTCTACGTGTTTACGTGGTTGTTAGGTCGGGAATATCACAAAGAGTTCCACAGAGAAAGCTAGTCAGACTTTTTAGCCAGAGCGGTTAACCTGGACCCATCAGTAATGATGGGTTCGTTGCGAAAATGGGTTAACTTTATTTTTCATCACGGAGTCGTGCCAAATTGCGGAATTGTGATGGGTTCGTTAGAAATATAACAATTGAGAGGTGAATAGATGGGGGTCGTTGCAAAACACTCATCAATGATTTTTTATTCCGATGGAAATGATCATTACAGCCAAAGGGTACGACTCGTGCTGGCAGAGAAAGGCGTCGCGGTAGAAATTATCGACGTCGACCCTGCCCACATTCCGGAGGATCTGACGGACCTAAACCCATACAATAGCCTGCCGACACTTATTGACCGTGAGCTGGTTTTGTACCAATCACAGGTCATTATGGAGTATCTGGATGAGCGGTTTCCTCACCCACCCTTACTGCCTGTTTACCCTGTTGCCAGAGCCCAGAGCAGGCTATTTGTGCACCGCATTCAGCGTGACTGGTGCACAGCGGTTGACACGATCATGGCTGGAAAATCCAAAGATACCGTGATCGATCGTGCACGAAAGGAGTTGCGGGAAAGCCTCGTTACTATTGCGCCTATATTTGACGGCAAGCCTTTCTTTATGAGCGAAGAGTTCACACTTGTAGATTGTTGTGTCGGACCGATTCTTTGGCGTTTACCTGTACTCGGCATTGAATTACCGCCAAAGCAAGGTAAACCAATTCTCGATTACATGGACAGAATGTTCGAAAGAGATTCGTTTCAGGCGAGTTTGTCTGAAGCTGAGCTGGACATGCGAGACTAACGGCTGAAAGATTAGAGAAAAGGTATCCCAAGCACAGATGTCTGATGAGAAAGATAGAGCAACTACCATGACGATGAGTTCCTCTGTGCCCTACGTTCTCAGGGCAATAAACGAGTGGATCCTTGATAACAACTGTACGCCCTATCTGATCGTCGACGCGCACGCTAGCAACACGTCTGTACCAATGGACTATGTAAAAGATGGTCAAATTGTCCTAAATATTGGTCCGATGGCAATCAGAGATCTCGTGATCGCCGATGAACATGTCGCTTTCAGCGGTCGGTTCGGCGGCGTTCCCCACGAGATTTTTGCACCTATGGAAGCGGTTTTGGGTATTGTTGCTAAAGAGAATGGTGAGGGGATGTGGTTTCCCCGTGAAGAAGCAAACCCTGAACCGCCACCCCAGCCCAATAAAAAGGCAGGCCCTCCGGCGCTAAAGGTAGTGAAGTAGTTATCATCGGCGGCCTCCGCTTCTATGCTGAGAGGGTGACTTAATTGATGTACTCGAACACTTTTACAATCTTTTGAACTCCAAATACCTTGCGCGTCTTTTCAACTGCGGCCTCTGCTTCGCTGCGGGTGAGCAAACCCATCAGGTATACAACACTATTTTCAGTCACGACCTTTATCCTGCCGCCTTCTGTTTTGCTTGAGGAAAGCAGCGCTGTTTTAACTTTGGTCGAAAGCCAGGAATCATTGGTTCTCGCCATCATCGATGTTGGCCCAGCGACTTCTAGCTCATTGTGGACTGTCCGAACCTTCCGAAGGTCTTTGATTGAGGCAGCGGCAATACTCTTGATTTCGTCCGACTCAACTTGACCCGTCAGTAAAACCATGCCGTTAAACGAGGTGATATTAATATGCGCTTTTTTAAGTTTTTCGTGTGCAGCGCGAATATTCGCTTTCCCCCGGGACTCTATCCCCCGGTCGTCAAACACTGTTCCCAGCGTGCGTTTACCGTAGTCTTCAGAGGTTGGGCCGGTAACACTGGAACAACCCTGCAGGATTAAGAATGGTGTTAGTAGCAATAGGTAGCGATACAATTTCATAGGTTGTCTCTTCGTTGTTCCGATAAAATCTATTTTGTACAACAGGTCAATCATTTAATGTAAAGGCGTTTTGAATCCAGTCAATTGTGGGGCTCATAGAGATTACGTCGAATCTAAAATCCCTGTCACCGTCATCAGGGTTTGATTGCAGGAAATAACCTGCGGTGCGGATTATCCGTCTTCGCTTCGCCGATGTCACTGTCTCAGCTCCGCTGCCATGCAATGAATTCTGTCGAAACCTGACCTCAACAAATATTAATGTCTTGTCATCTCTTACAATCAGGTCAATTTCACCCGCACGGCAGCTGAAATTTTTTTCAATCAATTCGTAACCCTTTGAAGCTAGATATCGCCAGGCGTCAGCTTCTGCACTTTGTCCTATTCTGACCGTAGATTCATTCATTTGTCATAGGTAGCGACTAGGTTGCATCGAGGATCATTGGCACGGTCGTCACCTCACCGTTTCGATATTGTGCCCACATAAGCTTGCGAGTGATGATGTTGTTTTTATCAAGCTGAAGCACACCCGTTGATCCAAAAATCTTGTTGGTCCTGATTTTCTTGAGTTGTTCGAGGCGTGGATAAACGCTATACGCATCTACGCCGAGGGCAAAAAATGGCGCCATCTGGGCTTGAGACAGTGGCCAGGCTGCCTTGATTGACAGTTGAACTGGATCACCTTCAGCTATCTTCCAAGGAATATCACAGAAACGAATGCCGTTGAGGTCGATAGAATCGATTTTTGAGTCGTCTAGTTCATGAACGTGGGAAGTTGAATAAACCGGAATATCCTCAGCATAGAAAAAAGCAAGCGTAGGGTTGATGCCTCGGGCTTGTGCAGGGTCTCCTAACAGAAAAATAAAGTCGATATCTTGTCGTCTTCTGGGCGTGAATTCAAAGCGCTTTCCGACAATACGTCTAAGGTCGGTGGACCGGAGTTCGCTTTCGTCAACGTTCAGTAGTGACTTGACCAAGTCGGCATAGCTTTTTTGGCTAGAATAAGAAGATGAGTCGACGATAGTGCCTCCTAGCTCCAGCCAATGGTTTTTGAAGGTTTCAAAGTTGCGATTACCCCAGGCACTGTCGGGGAACAAAGCGAGTACCTTTTTGTTGCCGTCCGAGAAAGCTTGGTCGGCAACCTGAATCATTTCATCTTCAGGCGCTAGGCCAAATTGATAAATATCATTGCTCTTCGCCTGCTCGATGCTTCGGTTGAGCGCAAGTACAGGCACTGGCAAGCTTGATTGTAATGCCAGCGTGTTGACGTTGTTTCTGTCAAGGGGGCCAATAATCAATTCGGCGCCATTGACGGCAGCTCGGTCTATCAGGTCAAGCACATTTTGGTTCGAGGTGTCGTAGACGCGTATCTCTGCTTTACCGTTTTGATGATAGTGCGAGGCGATGATGCCATCTCTTATTGCTCGACCAAATGGTCCAAGTGGGCCGTTGGTAGGTAATAGTAGCGCAATGCTTTTGGGCTGACTCGAGATGACTTGGGTTAAAATACTTAAACTCAAAGGTAATTGTATTGATGCTGGATGTTGTCCCCAAACCCTTTGCCAATTAGAGAGTGCTTCGTATTGCTGTAGCGGATTATTCTGAAACTGTTTAGTCATCGTAGCCAAAGCAAGCCAGCCCCGAAGGTCGCTGGTTATCGCCTTCTCTGCTTGCGTTGCAAGGCTCTTGGTTGGGATTTCCATTAGGGTTGAAAATATCAACTCGTGATTTTCTGCACGCTGATCTAGCGTCAAAAATTTGTTGTAAAAAATGCGTTCCCTTGCGCTAGCAAGATAGCTGCGGGACTGATAATAGGCCTGCGCGCGCAGCTTTCCGACCTCAAGTTGGTGGCTTTTTCTCAAGGGGGCTGCCAGCAGTCGAGGCTCCGCGAGCACTTCGAGTGCTTTTCTGGGCTCACCTTCCAGTAGCGCTATTTTGATTTGGACAAGGAAGTATCGTTTGAGGAGTTCTGGAGAGAAGTCATTGACGATCAAGTCGGCGATTTTTCTTGCGCGAGCAGCGTCTTCCGTCTTAAGCAGAGCGAGTTCCGCTGCATTCAATCTTAAGACACTGGCTTTGCTGGGTTCGCTCTGGTCGGCTTGAATCAACAGGGTTTCAATGTCTCTAAGGCTTTTGGTCTCTAGAATGTCGTCGGGGTCGGTGCGTTCAACAAGACGAGTATTTTGAGTGCCCGATTCTGTTGCGCAGGATGACAGGAAAAGTGCCAGAGACAGCACGGTTGCTGCGCGAACAACACAGTGAAAGTAATTTTTCACACCCAAACAAGCATAAGAGGGATAGTGGTGGAACATAGTGTAAAATCTTCGTTTGTTCAGGCCTATCCTAACCTATTTGATTTCAACCCGCTGTAGGATTGTGTCACGATTATGTATAGGTTTACCTCCGATTCCGATGGAAGAGTTATATGAGCGTACTTTATGTCGTTGCGACGCCGATTGGTAACCTGGAAGATATGACGTATCGGGCTGTGTCTGTATTGAAGAATGTTGATTATATTGCGGCAGAAGACACCCGGCACAGTAAGAGGTTGTTAGTGCATTACGATATCTCGACACCCATGCTGAGCTATCATGAACATAACGAGACAGAATCGTCAGCGGGTCTGGTGGCACTATTAGAGGAAAATAAATCCATTGCTCTAATTTCCGATGCGGGTACGCCCCTTATTGCAGATCCAGGATATCGGTTAGTGCGAGATGCGCGAGCTAAAAATATTTCGGTTGTCCCTGTGCCCGGTTGTAGCGCGGCTGTTGCCGGGCTTTCTGTTAGTGGTATGTCTACCGATCGATTCTGTTTTGAAGGTTTTCTGCCCTCAAAAACGGTGGCCCGTCAGCGGGTGTTGGAAACGCTGAATTCAGAAACCAGAACGATGGTTTTTTACGAGGCACCACATCGCATCACAGAAACGATTACGGCGATGGGGAAGGCTTTTGGGCAAGAGCGCCGGGTGATGATTGCAAGAGAAAT
>ERZ1046568.2394-NODE-2394-length-12267-cov-6.020554_pt1 | contig 12267 bp, 11 predicted proteins | sample MGYA00383092_ERZ1046568 | MGnify/ENA primary metagenome ERZ1046568 (study PRJEB29581, sample SAMEA5548362) | metagenome | biome: marine; feature: coastal; material: water | depth 1 m | study: Short-term variability in the microbial, nano- and picoplankton... | reverse complement strand
GAGAGGCGAAGTGCAATGACTATAGATGAATGGACAGAAAACCCAAGTCTTTCTGCTGTTATTTTGTAAAAATATAATTTCAACTTATAAACTCAAACTCGTTACTTGTAAATACGTTAAAATACTACCACAAACGTATGTCAGTGATTCGCAAAAATGTTTTGAACCCCCTATACCCGTGTTATTTCAGCAAGGCTCTGTAGTCGTTGTAAATAGGGTCTGAATTTTGGTTTACCGTTGTTTGATTTAACTACAGCAAGATGACTATCAATAAAAACTAAATGGTTAGTTACAGTACTATTGTCTTTTAATTTTATAGGTTGATTAGGCAGTTCAACCTCACTGAAATACTTTTCTAATTCTGCTATCTCTATACTCCAATCTTGGACTTGCTTAGTTTTTGGAACTTCTACTTCAGATTGGAAAAAATAAGTTGTTTTTGGGGCTTCACTTTTTTCACTAATTGGTGTTTGTTCTTCCTTTCTGAATAGTCTCCAATCTTGTTTAATTAAATAGTCTGCGATGTCTTTACCTTGGTCTCTATCTTTATCAGGTGCAAGTTCTTCAAGTAGGTCAGAAACCTGAAAGGAAGTACCCTGTAAACGCTTTTGTATTTCTTTTGACTTATTACTCCATAGCTCAAAAGCTCTACCTTCTTTTGATAGGTCAGGGAATAAATAAACATCTCTTCCTTTTAAGGCTTTACACTTCTCATAATTCAAACTACTTAAATTAAAAACCGCTAACCAAAGTAAGTTCTTAGGCTGTTCAGGTGGGCCAAAGTATAGCGTGCTATAGATTGCTGTTTTAGGGGCTTCAACTAACGCTATAGGGTTGTGAAAATATTTCCTTAAAAGATGTTCACCAAACAAACAGGAAACCTTCGTTTCATTCTTTTTATAGGGGGTCAACCAATTGGGTAAAGGTGTATGGTTTCTGTTATGATGCTTTTCTATTATCGAGTGAATAAAGTCAGTTCCTTTAGTATGGTTATACTTATCAAATTGCTTTATCTGAATTGCTCTTACATTATGATTTACGTCAATGAATGGAAAGGTGATTGCACCTGCTCGATACCCATTCTTTATTGTACCCAAATGATACAAAGAAATAACCTCTTCAACATCTTGGACCTCAAATGGAAATGGCACATTTGAAAGTAAATTTTGGATGAAGATATTACTCTCATAACCCGCTCGTGTTTGTCTTAATACTTCATTAGGCACATAAGCCCTTTTAGGCTTATTTTTAAAGCTTGGCTGTCTTTGTACAGGCTCCCAATTTGTTTTCCGACCAGTCGGAAAGGTTTTTGCATAGCCATCTAAATAAGGATTATTATAGTCTTCGCTCGGACAGTTTATCTCACGGTCACAACGACCATACCTTTCAGGTAAATAGTCGCCTGTCTGTGTATCGATATATCTAACAAATCGTTTCTTTCCACAATTAGGGCAGTAGTGTTTTTTACTACCCTTTTCTAATATGTATCTGTATGTATCTATTTTATTCAAATCGTTATTGGTTTACGGTTTAAACTTGTTTATTAAACTATCATAGGTATCGGTTTAACAGTTTAAAAGCGTATATAACGCTTTAAACTAAACCGTGATTAAAAAATACTTTTTTCATCATCTAAACCTTGAAATTTACCAATTGTATATGGTCCTTTTGATTTTTCCTGTACTAACCAGTCATTGTTTTTACATATACTAATTAATTGTTTAGCTCTGTTATCTCCAAGCTTCTTATTAAACTCCTTCTTGTATGCTATTTGTATCTGTATTCTCAATTCTGAATATGTGAAACTTTCATTCCTACTGAATGCCTCAATTAATAGTTTGAACTTTCTATAATCCTCTAAATCACTGATATCATACTTGCTACTTTTAGTTTCTGTTCTAATTTCAAAATCCTCAACAAGTACAGGTAATCCATTTTTAATTTCGAATGCAAAAGGTTCGGGTTCTTTGTTTCTACATTGTTGAGCTTCAACTACTGAAATATCTTTATCCTGCTCATTTTTAGTTACTGAAAGAACTGTTTCAGCTTTATTGATTAGTTCAGTACCAATATGACCTCGAGCATTGTTATCACTCTTGTTTTGGTGAAGTACAGTCATTATATGAATGTTTCTATCCTCAGTCCATTTTAGAAGCTTGCTTGATATTAATGTGGCTTCTGCTTCATCATTTATTGAGTTGATTAAATCCTTAATCCCATCAATTATTACAAATCCTAAGTTAGGAGTATTGTAGATAGCATACTCAATTATTTTAAGCCGTTCTGATGGCTTTAAACTCCTTAGACCGAAAACTTTAAGATTCTCAGGTTCTTTTACATTTATTTGGTCACAAATACGCTTTAAAGCCAATTGAACGTGATATCTACCTTGTTCTGTATCAAAGTAGAGGACTGTGCTTTGTTCAGGAGGTAAGGTCCCTCTAAATTGGTTAAGAATTACATCTTTACCCAACACAGCAGATACTGCAATATTTATGAAAAAAGATTTTCTACTTTTAGCCTTGCCAATAATTAGCGAGAAGTTCCCTAATGTTCCTAAAATTGAGTCTTCATTTAATTGATAAGGATTATTGTCTCGTTTTTGCAACCAAGCAGTCTTTGGTTTCTCAATTTTGTCGGTTGGGTTTATCCTTAAAGACTCTAATATTTCATCTAAGTTATTAGCAGTCAATTCACGAATGTGGTCTAAGATTACCTTTGAATTTAAATCGTCAAATTCAGGATTTAGCTTTTTTATCATTCTGTAAAAGGTTGCGTTAAATCGAGGAATTTGACTATTTCTTTTGCCATCTCTAAAATAGCCTGCTTATTTCCCCAGATAGATGAGCAAAAATATATAGCAAACATTCTGTTCTTGAAGTGTATTATCGCAAAAGCTGGTGAAGACTTTCTAATGAGGGTACATTCAACCTTTATTTCTAAATCATCGCTCAGTATTTCATCCCTCTGTATTAAAGTGGAGATTTTATTTGACTCTATTTTGTCGCAAAGCTCCTTTTTGTTTTTTCTATTCATATCACCTAATTTTTTGCTTTAATTCTTCGATAGGAGTAACTGATCTCACATGGCTTGCATCAACTATATCTTTTAATTCCTCTAATTTGAATAATAGTTTTTTACCAAACGGTTTATAAAAAGGGATTTTACGCTGTTGAGTCAATGTATAGACATACTTCGGTGATACATTGAGAAATGCCGCTGCCTTTTCTACATCTAAATAAATAATTTGATCTTTCATTGACGCAAACATCATGAGACCGTTTTATGAAATGGTGTAAAATTTTTTACCTTTTTTTAAGTTTTTCCCCTTCTTATCACCTTGAACTATATGTACAGATATTATGGGGCTTTATCTATCTTTATGATACATTTTTCAATTAGATAAATATATAAAAGTTGAGGTAAAAAAATTACTTCGATGTTTAAGAAGGGAGAGATTAAGTCTTAAAATCAAATTATTGACACAGAATTGAATTTAATTGGCTAAAAAATACTATTAAAATTGGATTATAAATAGACTATGAAATGATGTAACTTTGAACAATTGTTGCTTACATATGAAAAAGTACATAGATAAATTAACACCTGAACAAAGAGAGCAATACAAAAACAGCAAGTGGCTTAAACTAGTTGAAGGTGTACCTTATTCTGAGGGTAAAAAAGGTGAGGTTAAAATTTTTAAAACCTCTTCAAGAAAATCTCAAAGTAAAAGACAACTTCCTCTTGAAAATATTGAAAGTAGAAGTTGGATTGATGGTAAGGTGATTGTCATCTATAGAGATGGCACTAAACTAACTGCAAATGCTAATGAAATAGAATTTGTGTCAGACTACAAAAATGAAAATGATATTCCCTTGAATGATCATTGTTAATGAGAAAAAAGATCATTACTGGAAAAAGAAGATGGAAAGTTACATTATAAATCAAAATTTTTTAAAAGAAATTACCACCGAACAATTGGAAACGTTTATACAATCTGTGGCAAAGAAAAATAATAGTAAAGGAATTAAAATCCCATTGAATGTAAAGGGTTACACAGTTAATGACAAGGTTGATAGTATTTTCGACAGCAAAATTCAAACAATTGGCTTTTTTTCTGGTGCCGGTGGGCTAGATGTTGGGGCACAACTTGCTGGATCTAAAGTTATTTCCAGCCTTGATTTTGATCAAGATAGTGTTGAGACTATGAAGCAAAATAAATACTTTAGTCATACAAATCATTTTCATAAAGATATCCAAAACGTTGATGGGAAGTCTTATGAGCAAATCCTTAAGGATAATAATCCTGAAAAATTAATATTAATTGGAGGACCGCCGTGTCAACCCTTTTCCAAAGCTGGATATTGGGTGACCCACAAAAATAGACTTGGAAATAAAGACCCAAGAAATATGATTGGGCAATATCTTAGAGTGGTAGAAGAGTTAAAGCCAGACGGTTTTTTACTTGAAAATGTAGAAAGTATTCTCCATCCTAAGAATAAGCAAACTGTTAATGATTTAAAAGAGGTGATAGATAAAATGGGATACCATTTAATTGTCTTCAGAGCAAGTGCTCATGAATTTGGTGTTCCACAAAAACGAAAAAGAATATTTTTTATGGCCTCTAGAAAAAAGTTAGTTGGTGAACCTACAAAAACTCATGGTAACGCAGAAGAAATAGAAAAGAACCCTATGCTTTCACCTTATGAGAAAGTTATTGATTGGATTGGACAATTTGATAAGGAAATTTATTTTGAAAAAGAAGAGATAACAACTGGGAAAACATATGACCAAGAACTAAAAGAAATACCCCCAGGTAAAAATTATTTTGCTTTAACTGAAAGAGATTGTCATCCAAATCCACGATTTGAGGCAAATAAGAGATTTTGGAGTTTTTTACTTAAACTTCACCCAGAACTACCCTCATGGACTATTGCTGCCCAGCCTGGTCCATGGGTAGGCCCTTTTCATTGGAATAACAGAAGACTAAGAGTGCCAGAAATTGCGGCTATCCAAACCTTCCCTTTAGATTACAAATTCCACGGCAGTAGAAGGTCCATTCAAAAGCAAATTGGTAATGCTGTTCCTTCTTTATTGGGTAAATCAATGGTTGAATACTTAATCAAAAATATTTAATGCATATGAAATTAGTTAGCATATACTCTGGTGTAGGTGGGATTGATTTTGGTTTTGAAAAAGCTGGTTTTAAAACAGTTTTTGCATCTGATATTTGGGATAGAGCATGTGAATCACTTCAAGTAAATTTCCCTAGATGTGAAGTAGTTTGTGAAAATATTGTAAATATTGATTTTACTAAAATTTTAACTCAGCACGGCACTATAGACGGTGTGCTAGGAGGACCGCCATGTCCCCCATTTTCTAAATCTCGATTCTACAGAAAGGAGAAGAGTAGAGGGATAAAAGATATAGACGGATTTACAACCGTCATAAACTATTTTAGGGCAGTTAAGGAATTGAATCCTAAGTTTTTCTTTTTTGAAAATGTTCATGGATTCGTTTATAAGCCACATAAAGAAGCATTGGAATTAGTGGAAGAAGAAAGTGAAAAATTAGGTTATAAGATATTTCATGATGTAATTAATGCTGCTGATTTTGGAATAGCCCAAACTAGACAAAGATTCATATGTATAGGTGTTAAAAAAGACATGGAAGACTTCAAATATCCAAAACCAACACATTCTAACCCCCTAAAACCTGTTAAAGGAACTTTACCCTGGATTACATGTGGTGAAATATTAAACGATATAGACTTTGACTTGCCAATGGAAGATAAAAAAATGGAAGCTGGTTCTAAGCACAAACATTTATTAAAAGAAATTCCACCTGGAGAAAATTATCTTTACTTTACAAAAGAAAAGAATCACCCCACCCCAAAATTTAAATGGCGTTCTCGTTATTGGTCTTTTTTATTAAAGCTATCACCTGAACGTCCATCATGGACTATACAGGCTAGTCACTCTAATAATATGGGGCCATTTCATTGGAAAAATAGATTCTTGAGAATTACAGAAATCAAAAGAATCCAGTCCTTTGAAGATAAACATATTTTTAAAGGAACTTTCAAAGAGAAATGGAGACAAGTTGGAAATGCAGTACCACCAAAATTGGCAGAGGTTTTTGCTAAACAAATCAAGAAACAATACTTTAACTTATGAGTGTAAGAGATACAATTGTTTTAAATCGCTCTGACCTGAGATATCTTTTATTAGACAGCCTTAGGCTTTATTCTGATAATGTAGTATTCATAGATGGTAATAATCCATACAGATTTTCAATAAATAAAAAAACGTATTATGTACTAATTAAAAACGTTCATGAGTCTGGTGAAGGAAGGGGTAACCAGGATGAGTGTAGAATTCAAGTTTCCAAAACTCAAAATTTTAACGAAGCTTTAAATACTAATACAGATGTTATTGTACTTGGATATTTTGCTGACGAAAAGATTTTTACAGCTTGGAATCCATATCTGATGCGTTCTAGATTTAATCAACGTAGTACTATATCCCTATACTCTCGTTTTAGTAACCAAAGAAAAGCAGCAACTAGTAAAATAGCCTCATATCAAGACAATAATAATCAGTCAGTTCTGAGTTTTCAACCGGATTATTTAGGTCTTTATTTAGAAAACCTTAAACAAATACATTTATTAAATGAAACTGAATTAAAGAAATTAGTGGATCAATCAGATGTCTTAAATGACAAGGACGAAAAAGGAACTATGGATACTGACGAGGGTCCGATTACAATTACACATACAAGGTATAAAAGAGATCCTAATTTTAGAAAGAAGGTATATACGGCATATGACTATAAGTGTGCAATGTGTGGTATTCAACTAGAATTAATTGAAGCGGCACACATTATTCCCCACTCTCATGAAAAAGGGACTGATGAGACAGAAAACGGTATTGCATTGTGCAGTTTGCATCATAATGCATACGATCGATCTCTAATTTATTTCGATGAGGAATTTAATATTCTCATTAATGAAAAAAAAATCGAATATTTAGAAAAAATTGGTCTGGATTCTGGTATTAGAAAATTTGAAAAACTATCTTTTGATAAAATCTTACTTCCTACAAGTCATATTTCAAAACCTAATGTAAAGAATATTTTAATAGCCAATAAAACAAGAGGAATTTAAAATTAATTGGATTGTTTAAGCTCCTAATAGGTGTTAGGGTAAAAGCTTCAATTATAAAAAATAATATATTAGCAAAGTAAATAAAATGAAAGTAAATATAAGCCCTGGAGTTAGTATAATTAAAATTTTTAAAGCATTGGATTATGAATCTTGGTATGCTTTTGCTGAATATATTGATAACTCAATTTCAAGCTATTTAAAAGTTAAAGATCTCATAATATTAAAAAACCCAAAGTATACTCTGAAAATTAATATAGATTTAAACTTTGTTGATAAAACTATAATGATAAGGGATAATGCTGGAGGTATTGATAAATCCAAGTATGAATATGCATTTAGAGCAGCTGAAATCCCAGATGATACTTCTGGATTAAATGAATTTGGAATGGGGATGAAGACAGCATCTTCGTGGCTTGCTAATAAATGGACTGTAAAAACCAAGGCATTTGAAGAGGAAGTTGAAAGAACAATTCACTTTAATGTTAATGAAGTAGTTACAAATAATGTAGAGGAACTTGTTGCCAAAGAAGTTAAAATGGAAAGAAATGCTCATTATACAATTATCAAATTAGAGGAATTGACAGATAATGCCCCTTTGCAGAGAGATTTAAATAAGATAAGAAAGCATCTAGCTAGTATTCATCGTAAATTTATTAGTAGAGGGGATATACAAATTTTTGTAAACGATGAGGAATTAGAATATAAAACGTCTGCTATATTATCTGCACCAAAATGGGATGACGAAAGTGGTAATGATATTAAATGGAAAATTGAAATAAATAAAACATTTGGGTCTAACAAAAGAGTGACTGGGTTCATAGCTTTATTAGAAACAATGTCAACCTCTGTACATAATGGATTCTCCTTATTTAGAAGAGGTAGGGTAATTGAGGGTAGTGGTGACGATTTGTTTAGACCTAAAGCCTTGAATGGTCAAGTAGGTTCTCACCAATATAAAAGAGTTTTTGGCGAATTAGAATTAGAGGGATTTAATGTGGATTTTACAAAAGGTAAATTTCAAGGGGATAAAGATTTTGATGAACTGCTTAATCTTCTTCAAGATTATTGTGATAACGATGAATTCCCATTATTAAGTCAATCTAGAAAATATAGAAAGCCCCTTCCAAAAGAGAGCCTTAAAGACATAGCAAGAAAAGGTGTCAAAGATTATCAAAAATCTGTCGCTAATTCTGAGATTCAACAAACAATTCAAAAGATTATTGATACACAAGGAAAATTATCTCCTAGTCAAGAAAAAATTAGAGAAATTCCTGAACGGAATAAATTAGAATCAATCGTAGAAAGAATTGTAATTGGTGATGAAACCTGGATTATTGAATTAAATTTAGTTGATAACATTGATTTTATTGATTGGATTGAAGTACTTGAAGACTCTAATGTTAAAATTGGTGTTAGAAAAATAAAAATTAGATTATCAATGATTCATCCTTTCATGTCAAGCTTCGGAACCGATGACATACAGCCGTTTATTAGGCTAGCAATGGCCCTTGCAATTGCTGAATCTATATCAAGACTAAGTGGAGGAAGTCCGTCAAGTGTTAGAAGAAATCTAAATAAGTTGTTAAATAATTCTGATTTATCAAAATAATGGAACACATCACACTAATAGAAAAAGATCATGAAGATTGGCAAGCTGTTATTGGGGAATCTGCTGTAAAAGTTCTAAATTCAAACAATATAACAGGTAAAGAAAGAGAAAGAATTTTAGAAGAGGCTGTTTCAATTCTTAAGAGTTGTGGTAATCCGCAAAATAAATCAAATAATGACACTGGACTTGTAATAGGTTATGTCCAAAGCGGTAAAACACTTTCATTTACAACACTCGCTGCACTTGCAGCAGAAAATGGCTTTAATATTATTGTCGTTATTGCTGGAACTACCAAAAAACTTGTTAATCAAACTCACGAAAGGTTGAACAAAGACTTAGATATTGAAAATACTACTAAAGTTTCTTGGAAGCCCCACAAAAATCCTACAAAATCTAGTATAAATGAGCTAGTCAGTGACTTAAAAAAAGGCATACTAAATCCTAACCCTGTCCTACTGATTACAGTGATGAAAAATAATACACATCTTAGAAAATTATTAAATATATTTAAAGATGGTTTAAATCATCAGGACCCAAAAGTTTTATTTATTGACGATGAAGCTGATCAAGCAAGTCTAAATACAAAAGCTAGCAAAAGAGATGAAAATGAGATTAGTGCTACTTATGATACAATTAGAAAATTAAAAAGTAATGTAAAAAACCATACATATATCCAATATACAGCTACACCACAAGCACCCCTTTTCATAAGTATTTTAGACATACTATCTCCGAGCTTTGTAAAATTACTTACCCCGGGGGAAAATTATACTGGTGGCAAACAATTTTTTAAAAGAAATAAAAATTCAGTATACCCTTATGTAGAAATAATCCCTAATGATGAAATATTGACTAATGAAAATATTTTTACTCAAATCCCAAAATCTCTTGTTGAAAGCGTAATGCTTTATTATTTAACTGTTGTTATCGGTGCATTAGAGGGTGAACGCCCTCAAACACACAATAGAACTATGATGGTTCATCCATCACAATTAACAATGATTCACTCAACATATAAGATTTGGCTTGATAAGTTAAAAGAAAGACTTCTTGATGAGTTAAAATTATCTGATAGCGAAATTGATAAAATTAATTTAATAACAGAATTTTCAAGGATATATGAAATATTAGCTAAAAACTCTAATACACTCCCAAGTTTTAAAAAAATAATACCATTATTGACAGAGATTATTGAGGGCACTCCTGTAATTATGAGTAATTCTAAAGTAAAACAAGATATTAATTGGAAAAAACATTACTCATTGATACTAGTTGGTGGACAAGTTCTAGACAGAGGATTTACTGTCGAAGGATTGAATATAACATATATGCCTAGGAGTATAGGAGTTGGTAACGCTGACACAATCCAACAGAGATGTAGATTCTTTGGATATAAGAAAAACTATATTGATATGTGTAAAATCTACCTTCCAAGAGACTCAAGGAATGCATATAGAGATTATATCTTACATGAAGAATATCTCAGAGAAAGATTATCAGAATTTATTGGAACTAATCAAAATTTAAAAGAGTTCAAGAGATTGTGTATTCTTTCACCACAATTAAATTTAACTCGTCGAAATGTAATCTCTGATGATATTAATAGATATAGAATGTTTAAATGGCGTTCTTTTAAAAAGATAAATGATAATATAAATTTCAATAATACGGTTGTAAAAACATTTTTAAATCAACTTAATTTTGAGCAAATGCTAGACTTATCTGATAATACAAGAGAAAGTCAAATTCATGAGGGATGCATAATCCCCGCCTCTAAATTATTAGATAAATTTTTGTTAGAATTACAATATAAGGATGTAAATAATTCAATACTGTTAAATCATTTGATTTCTTTAATTAGTATTTTCTCGGGTCTCGAAGGCGATATGCAGAACATTAAAATAATTAATATGAGTCAAGGACGAGAAAGAGCTAGAAGTGTTGATAACAATAATTGTATTAAAAATTTATTTCAAGGAGCTAATGCTAAAACTAGATATAATGGTGATAGAGAAATTAAATCAGATTTATATGTAACAATACAAATACACCATGTTAAAATTAAAAATACTAATAAGAGTTTCAGAACCTTTGCGTTTAACATACCCAAAGGAATAGCACAAAATATAATAACAATAGATTAATGAACTTAATTCAATTAGGTAAAAAACTAGAAAATAAGGCTTATAATCTTGAAATTCCATCTGGTTACATAACCCAAGATATCCCTAGGTTTATTGGGTTTAAAATTGCAGTAGATTATGACAATAACCATTCTTTGTTAATTGATGAAAGTTTATTTACAGAAAAATTATGGTCTAAATCAAACTATACCCTCGAAAATCTTGAGATTAAATTTAATGTTAAATGTCAGATTACGGATTTAAATTCTTCGCAATCTAAAAAAGGTAAATTCACTATTATCAAATTAATTAATAATAATAATTCGATGAGAGAATATTTCTACAGGATAATGGAGGGAGTAATTATTAAAATTTCTAACTCTCCTAGCATTACTTCTCTAAATAAAGAAATAGAATATTTAATTGAATTATTTGCCAAAAAAGCTAATATTTCCCAGTCTGTATTAGTTGGCCTTTGGGGCGAATTGTATTTCATAAAGCAGTCTAAAAATATTGAAGAGTCAATTAAAGCATGGCATAACGATACTAATAAACTGTTTGATTTTTCATTTAGTGATTTCTTTGTAGAAGTAAAAACTACAACAAAACCATCAAGGATCCATACATTTAATAACAAACAACTTATTGATTATGAATTAATGTCAGTTGAAATAGTATCAATATTAACTGAGAAAAATTATCAAGGAATAAGTATAAATAACTTATGGGATGATATATCAAATAAAATAAATAATGTAGATCTGAAAACTAAATTAAGTCAAATTATAAGTAAAACTATTGGTAACAACAACATAGAGCAATTAAACGAGTCAAAGTTCAATGAGAATTTAGCAAAATCAACCCTAAAAATATATAACTCTAAAGCAATTCCTCGCGTTAAAGAAGAAAACATTCCAAAAGGTATTTTGAATCTAAAGTTGGATGTGGACCTAAATGAATGACATCAATCTATTGTATATCTCTTTGGCCTCAGTAAGTGAGATATTCTTATCATATTTATTTTCAACTGTTCTAATAATTATATCATAAGCATCCATCTTTTTTAAACCTGATATTTTAAATTCTGTGATATCAAAATTAAGTTCTGAACTTGAATTAAGGTTTGAGTTGTTTAACACCTTAATTTCTTTTACAAATGATGACAATTGAGTTAAACCAAAACTATAAATATTTAATCGATTTTCAGAAACCAAGATAATAAGTTCATCATCATTTTTCGGAAAACACCTTATATCCTTTAAATCAAAGTCATTTAAATCATTATGTAATAGTGAATGTCTTAAATGATCTGGCCCATGATGTCTCAAAACTCCTACAACAAACTTTTTATGAATTTTTTGATATAATAT
>ERZ1046568.2393-NODE-2393-length-12278-cov-3.916796_pt1 | contig 12278 bp, 9 predicted proteins | sample MGYA00383092_ERZ1046568 | MGnify/ENA primary metagenome ERZ1046568 (study PRJEB29581, sample SAMEA5548362) | metagenome | biome: marine; feature: coastal; material: water | depth 1 m | study: Short-term variability in the microbial, nano- and picoplankton... | reverse complement strand
TTACGATCAAGATAATTTGCTTCAATACATTATTCCAACGGATTTGAAGGATTTTGGTCTGATTCCTGAAATTATAGGAAGATTGCCTGTGCTAACTCATATGAATCCGCTGGATAAAATGACTCTTCTAGCCATTCTTACTCAGCCCAAAAATGCTATTATCAAGCAATATGAAAAGTTGTTTGAAATGGATGAAATTGCATTTTCAATTACCCATTCTGCTTTGGAAACTATCGTAGATAAAGCCATTGAATATAAGTTAGGAGCTCGAGGGTTACGGTCTTTGTGTGAGGCGGTTTTGACTGACGCTATGTTTGAGCTTCCAGGAACCGACCAAACCCAACTGAAAGTAGATAAAAACTACGTACTCTCAAAGTTGAATAAGTCCAAATTAAATCAGTTAAAAGCCGTTTCTTAGGACTGATTCATTGTAAGTAAATCTTCTAAAAATTTTCGTTCGTTTGACAATCGAGGAACCTTGTGTTGTCCTCCTAATTTCTCCTTTTTTTTCAACCAATCGTAAAATAGTGATGGTCGTGCTAGATGAACTTTTAGTGGGTTTAGTGTAATATTCATGTCCCTTTTGGCTTGGTAATCGGAATTTAGTTTTTGCAATTCTTCATCAAGTTGCTTGGCAAAAAGAGCGATGTCTTTTGGAGGTGTTTTAAATTCGATAATCCATTCGTGACCTCCTTTGTTTTTATCTTTCATAAAAACAGGTCCGACAGTATAGTCAATGATTGTAACATCGTGAAGTTTACTCACTTCAGCCAGTCCGCGATCTGTATTTTCAATCATCAATTCTTCTCCAAAAACATTAATGTGATGCTTGGTGCGTCCAGATACCTTAAATCGATACGGATTAAGAGATGTGAACCGGACGGTGTCTCCAATTAAATACCTCCACAATCCCGCATTGGTAGAAATTACAACGGCATATTGAGTATGCAATTCGACATCGGAGAGCCGAACAGCTTTTTGACTGGCTGTTTCAAACGTTTTCATAGGAATGAATTCGTAAAAAATACCATAGTCCAACATCAACAGAAGCTCATTGGAATGATTTTGATCTTGGATTCCAAAAAAACCTTCTGAGGCGTTGTAGATTTCGTAATAATTGAATTCAGATTTGGGCATTAACTTTTCGTATGCCTCACGGTAGGGCTCAAAACTCACTCCGCCATGAAAATATACTTCAAGATTTTTCCAAACTTCCAAAATATGTGACTTTCCTGTTTTTTCTAAAACGGTAGTTAGCAAAACCATCATCCATGATGGAACTCCTGCCAAACTGGTCACATCTTCTTGAATAGTTTCGTTAACAATCATATTCATTTTTACCTCCCAGTCACTCATTAGCGACACATCATTGCTAGGAGTACTGACTAATTCGGCCCAAAGCGGTAAATTGTCAATGATAATGGCGGACAAATCTCCAAAGTAAGTATTGTTGCTTTCGTACAGCTTTTTACTTCCGCCCAATCGCAATCCTTTGCCCGAAAAAAGTTGTGAATTTTCATTGTTATTGATATAAAGACTCAACATGTCTTTTCCTGCCTTAAAATGGCAGTCGTCAAGAGATTCGGTGCTTACTGGAATGTATTTGCTTTGAGCATTGGTAGTTCCACTCGATTTTGCAAACCATTTAATAGGAGTATTCCAAAAAATATTTTGCTCGCCTTTTCGAGCACGCTTAATAAGTGGTACAATATCTTCATATCGACATAAGGGAACTCGCTCCGCAAAAGTTTCGTAATTGTTGATACTCTCAAACCCATACTTTTTTCCAATTTCAGTATTCCTAGCAGCGCTGAGAAGTTTTCGAAGAACTTCACTTTGTACTTCGTTGGGATACTTTAAAAAAAGCTCTATTTGGTGTATGCGCTTTTTCAAAAACCAGGAAAGGATAGAATTGAACAGGGGTATAGGCATTTTTTGGTATCTTTAAAAAAAAATAAAAGTAACTAAAAATTACGAATATGTTTCAAGGAGTTTTGACAAAAATGAAATCTCATTATGATGCGCCTATTCAATACTACTTGGAGTTCGATAAAGAGTTTCTTCATATGAATGCTTTGTTAGGAAAAGAGGTAGAGATTGAGTTTTTAGGATACCAGTGCTTGAATTGTCATTTGTCAAAGCCTATTTTTAGACAAGGATTTTGTAAAAATTGTTTTTTTGAAATCCCCAGTGCAGGAGACTGGATTATGCGCCCCGAACTCAGTAAAGCACATCTTGATATTGAAGATCGAGATTTAGCCTTTGAAAAAAAGGTACAGCTGCAACCCCATGTTGTTTATTTGGCGGTTTCTAGCAATTTGAAAGTTGGAGTTACTCGAAAATCACAAATCCCAACTCGTTGGATTGATCAAGGAGCTACCTCGGCTATTCCCATCATTGAAGCTCCCAATCGATATTTGGCAGGGATTACAGAAGTCGCTCTAAAAACACATTATGCGGATAAAACCAATTGGCGTCAAATGCTTCAACAAAGCGAATTGACAATAGACCTGCAAGAAGCAAAAGACCAATCTTTGGAGTATCTACCCAAAGAGGTCAAACCCTATATTGTTCGAAACACGAAACCTTTGCATCTTCAATTTCCCGTAAAAAGCTATCCCCAAAAAGTTAAAAGTTTGAATCTGGAAAAAGCAACGCGTTACAAAGGAAAATTGGTCGGAATTAAAGGACAGTATTTAATTTTTGAAGATCAAACAGTTTTTAACATACGCAGTAATGAAGGGCTTTTGACGAGTTTTTCTATGTAATTTTTTTAAATTTATTCTAATAATTTTAGAAGCAATACAATGAAAACAGTAAAGAGAGCGCTATTATTGTTTTTAACTCAATAATCAACTTCTCAACAAATGAAATCAGCAACAGCCGTGGCTTTCCGAGCTACGTGTATTGGGGCTGGGTTTCATTTTTTTTTATGCTTATAATTGAATTTCCTCGCCAGCTTTCAATTGAAATCGCTTGCGAAACATTCCAACAAAAAGATAAAGCAATGGAGTGTCAAATAGGGCGACACCTATTTTGAAAACAACTCCTGACAAAATCAGCCCCCAAAACATGCTCCAGGGCAAAACGCCAAATAGCGAAAGCAGTAAAACTACCGTAAAAGTATCGATGAATTGAGATGAAAAGGTAGAAAAGTTATTGCGTAACCAAAGCTTTTTCCCGGCGGTATAGCGTGTCCAAAAATGATAAATTCTGATATCAATAAACTGCGCAAACAAATAAGCCAACATAGATGCCAAAACTGCGATGGGCGATAACGAAAATACCTGAGAAAACACTTCGTCATTAACGGGTGATGTTTCCAAAGCAGGCATTTCATTGGCAACAAGAACAATGGCCATTGAAAAAAACGAAGCAAAAATACCAGCAACCACCACTTGATTGGCCTTTTTTTGGCCATAAATTTCAGAAATCAAATCGGTAATTAAAAAAGTAATGGGATACGGCAAAATCCCCACCGAAAGTTCAAACATGGAAAACCCAAAAATTTCCCACTCGAACGGATACCAGTAGAAAAACTTTTGAAAAATCAAATTGGAGACGACTAAGGAAGTGATAAATAAGGCTGCCAAATACAAATAAATTTGTTGAGCCAATTGATGATCTTTTTTGTTCATACTCATTACTTGATAATCAATTCAAAAGGAAGTCTTGCCTGAATTCCTTCCTGATTAGAGAAACGTTCCATTGCAGTTAGCAATGGAAGCAACGTACTTTGGATGTCAGAGTAAATTTTGGGTTCAAAAATGTGGCCCAAAGGACCGTTTTGAAGTTCGTTGATGATGCTTTGAAAATCATCTTCAAACTTTGGATATGCCGTGATATTAAAATTTTCAATGTCAGCTAATGCAGCTGCTCGTTCGAGTGCTTTGTCAAGACCTCCAAGGTCGTCTACCAATCCTATTTTTTTAGCATCCATTCCAGACCATACTCTTCCTTGGGCAATTTTATGGACTTGACCAACAGTCAATCCTCTTCCTGTAGCCACCCGTTTTACAAACGTATTGTAAACGTTTTCGATACTTTCCGTAGTTACTTTCTTAAACGATTCGCTTAAAGGTTCAAAAATACTATAGCCCAATGCATTCGGATGTGTGGTAACTTGTTCGGCGTTGATTCCCCATTTATTAGCCAGACCTCTTGCGTTGGGAAGTGCACCAAATACACCAATAGAGCCTGTGATGGTTGAGGACTCAGCAATAATCTCATCACCCATGCACGCTATATAATAGCCTCCTGAAGCAGCCACATCTCCCATAGAAACAACCAAAGGTTTGGTGTTTTTGGTCTTTGTAAGCTTTCTCAAAATTAGCTCAGATGCCAAAGCACTTCCTCCAGGTGAATTTATTCGAAGAACCACCGCTTTTATTCGGTCGTCATTCTGAATTTCTTCAAGCGCTTCAATCATAATTTCTTGCCCAATGGTTTCCTTATTTCCTTCTCCGTACACAATTTCACCTTGCGCATAAATAACGGCAATCTTGTTTTGTGTTTTTAGATTGATAGAGGAGGGAAGCGAAGAAAGATAGTCCTGAATAGATACTAGATGTAGATCATCATCTTCAGCGATTCCCACTTTGTTTCTCAAAACAGCCTCATATTCATCGCGTTCTACGAGTTGATGCACCAAGCCAGATTCCAAAGCGCTTTCTGAATTTCGCCCTGCAAGTTGAGATGCGATTTTATTCAAGGATTTTTTGTCAAGCAACCCCGATTGCTCGATGTCTGTTGTAACAGTTTTCCATAACGACCAAAGCAATTCTTTGATTTGAGTACGATTCTCATCGCTCATTTTATTTTGAAGAAAGGGCTCGACAGCGCTTTTGTATTTTCCGTGGCGAATTACTTCCATTGAAACACCCGACTTTTCTTCGAAATCTTTAAAATACAGTATCTCAGAGGCAAGTCCTTTAAAATCTATTTCGCCCTGAGGATGTAAAAACAATGAGTCGGCAACAGAAGCAAAATAGTAATCTTTTTGTGTAAAAAATTCATGGTATGCAAAAATGAACTTTCCACTTTTTTTAAAATTTTTCAAAGCCCTACGAAGGGATTGAGTTTGGCTAAACCCAGCGGACAAAAACGGAAATTGTATGCTAATTCCCTCAATACGATCATCATTTTCTGCAACTTCAATAGCACGAATTAAGGCGTCCAATCCATACGCTGTAGGCTCTATGCCAAGGGCTTGTTCCCATTGATTTTTGGAAGCGACATGATCAACAATAGGTTTTTGGATCTGCAATGCCAGTATGGAGTTTGAGTGAATAGTAGGGGGAATTCCTCCTCCTGAAAAAGCTTCAGAAGAAGCGCTTGCCACAATGATTGCAATAAATAAAAAGAACAACAGTCCAAGTGAGATAAACGTTCCCAAAATGGCTGCCAATAGGTTTCGTAAAAAATTCATGCATACAAGGTTTGCTCAAAGATAGGGTTTTAGAATTTCTTTTCCGTACTTTGCTTTTTAGATGAAAAAGGCAACCGCTATCTTATCGTTAGGGAGCAATCAAGGGGATCGAATGCATTTCCTTCAAAATGCTTTGATGGAAATCGAAGAAAAAATGGGCTCCATTTTGTCAATTGCTTCTGTTTATGAAACAGCTGCATGGGGATTTGATGCGCCGCCCTTTCTTAATACTTGTATTTCGATTGAAACGCATTTGTTGCCCACAGATTTACTGGATCAGTGCATTCAAATTGAAGAAAATAATGGGCGCATTCGAAACACATCAGCCAATTACCAATCGCGGACCCTCGACGTTGATATTTTGTTTTATGACGATGAAATAATTAAAAAGGAAGGGCTTTCAGTTCCACATCCAAATTTACACGAACGACAATTTGTGCTCGACCCGTTGGTCGAAATTGCGCCTTCAAAGGTTCATCCTGTTTCTAATAAAACAGCCATTGATTTACAAAAAGAATGTAAAGACTCAGGTGAGTGCAATCCTATTGAAGCCTTTTTAGTTTTTCCTTCAATCCATGCTTTAAAAAATTACAACCACATCGTTGTGGAAGGCAATATTGGATCTGGAAAAACGACACTTTCCGAAATGTTAGCGGACGATTTGAATGCAAAACTTATTTTAGAACGTTTTGCAGACAATCCATTTTTGCCAAAATTTTATAAGAATCCCGAACGCTATTCGTTTCCCCTCGAAATGTCATTTTTGGCAGATCGTTTTCAGCAATTTTCTGAACATTTGGCTCAGCTTGATTTATTTCACAACGGTTTTGTAGCTGACTATCATATCTCTAAATCGTTAATTTTTGCCAAATCTACGCTAGCAGACGAAGAGTTTCAGCTCTATCGAAGTTTGTTTACCATTATGACAAAGGATTTGAAAGCTCCTGATTTGTATGTGTACCTAATGCAATCTCCCGATCAATTGCTACACAATATTAAAAAAAGAGGAAGATCGTATGAAAAAGATATTCAAGAGCTGTATTTAAGAAAAATCCATGAGGGGTATATGGAATACCTGAAAGCGCATTCAGATTGGAAGGTAATTAAGGTTGACTGCTCTGATTTAGATTTTGTGGAACATTCAGAAGACTATCACCGATTGTTGCGAAGAATTGTCAATCAGCTGAAAGCATTTTGAAAAAATCCCATAAAACTACACCTGCGCTGACAGCAATATTAAGAGAGTGCTTGGTTCCCCATTGAGGGATTTCTATTACACCATCGCATAAATCAACAACCTCTTGGGATACTCCTTTGACTTCGTTTCCAAAAATAACAGCGTGTTTTTTTGTGGAATCAATGCGAACAGCATTGAGCATTTGAGAATTTTCTGTTTGTTCTACAGCCCAAACTTGAATTGCATCTTTTTTTAACTGACTCACTAATTCTTTAGCATTTTCTGCATACTCCCAATCAACACTCTCGGTAGCGCCTAGGGCTGTTTTTTGTATATCTTTGTGAGGAGGCACCGCTGTGATGCCGCATAAATATATTTTTTCAATCAAAAACGCATCTGAAGTTCTAAATACAGAGCCGATGTTGTTGAGACTTCGAACATCATCAAGAATCACCGTTAAAGGTGTTTTAGTGGCTTGCTTAAAAGCAGCAACATCTTTTCGATTGAGTTCGCTAATTTTTAATTTTCTAGTAGAAAGATTCATACCGCTAAAGAAAGAAAAAAAATGAATTTTAACAATTGTTTTTATAGCCTCTCAAATAGTAGTAAATTAGCATCTTATCAAAAAATATTTAGTGGCGTCTAAAAAGGTCAAAAAAGAAACTCCGTTGATGAAACAATACAATCAAATCAAAGGGAAATATCCCGATGCTTTGTTGTTGTTTCGTGTAGGAGATTTTTATGAAACTTTTGGACAAGATGCGGTAAAAGCCTCAAATATTAGGAATTATATTGACCAAACGCGGAGCAGGAAGTACAAGTGAAACAGAGCTTGCCGGGTTTCCTCACCATTCGTTACAAACGTATTTGCCAAAATTGGTTAAAGCAGGTGAGCGGGTTGCTATTTGCGATCAGTTGGAAGATCCTAAAATGACCAAAACCATTGTCAAGCGTGGAGTAACTGAGTTAATTACCCCAGGTGTTGCTCTTTCGGATGGAGTCTTGGATGACAATACCAACAATTTCTTAGGCGCTTTATACAAGGGGAAAAATAATTACGGGGTTTCGTTTTTAGACATTTCAACGGGAGAATTTTTAACATCCCAAGGATCCCAAGAGTATATTGACACGTTGCTTCAGAATTTTGCCCCCAAAGAAGTATTGGTTTCAAAGCAGTGGAAAAAACAGATTGCACAAGATTTTAATTCACCGTATCCTTTTTTCTTTTTAGAAGATTGGGTGTTTCAGCAAGATTATACTTCCGAAAAATTACACGCTCATTTTGACGTAGTTTCGCTTAAAGGATTTGGTGTTGAGAATCTTTTAGAAGGGAAAATTGCTTCAGGTGCTGTATTGCATTATCTGTCAGAAACCCAACATTCGGAACTGTCTCACATTACAAAAATTCAACCCATTATTTACGATGATGCTGTTTGGATGGATCGCTTTACAATGCGCAATTTGGAATTGCTAGCTCCAAATTCTCCACAAGCAGTAACTCTTATGGACGTAATAGATCATACCAGTTCACCTATGGGCGGACGTATGCTAAAACGGTGGATTTCACTTCCACTAAAAAACAAAAGTCAAATAGAAAAACGACACCAAGCGGTTTCGTATTGGGTTGAAGCGCCTGGAATGTGCCAGCAAACACAACATTCGATTAAAAAAATGGGAGATTTGGAACGATTGGTTTCAAAAGTGGCAACGGCCAAAGTGATTCCTCGAGAGGTAAATCATCTAAAAAATTCTTTGGATGAAATATCTCCGATTAAGGCATTGCTTTCCAAAACCGGAAATGCATCCTTGGAATCCATTGGAGAAGCGTTGTTTCTATGCGATGAACTCCGACTCCTTATTGACAAAACACTTCAAGAAGAAGCGCCTGTTTTGCTTTCCAAAGGAAACGCGATTGCGGAGGGGGTTTCTCAAGAATTAGACGATTTAAGAGCGATTTCGCAAGGGGGCAAATCCTATTTGGATGAGATGTTGGCTCGTGAGACAGAACGTACGGGAATCCCGTCTCTCAAAATCGCCTTTAACAATGTGTTTGGATATTATTTGGAGGTAAGAAACACCCACAAAGACAAAGTACCTGAAGAGTGGATTCGAAAACAAACTTTGGTCAGTGCCGAACGCTATATTACCGAAGAACTCAAAGAGTACGAATCCAAAATATTGGGAGCAGAGGAAAAGATTGCGGCTTTGGAGCAAGCGCTTTTTACGCAATTAATTACCTCGATTCAGCCTTATATTGGTCAAATCCAACAAAATGCCCAACAACTGGCGACGCTGGATTGTTTGATTGGTTTTGCTGTTTTGGCGCAACGTAATCAGTATTGTTGCCCTCTACTAACAGATCGGTTTTCACTAGAAATTGTTCAAGGACGCCATCCAGTAATTGAAAAACAATTGCCTCTGGAAACACCTTATATAGCCAACGATGTTTATTTGGATCGGGATGAGCAACAAATCATTATGATTACAGGTCCCAATATGTCAGGAAAATCGGCAATATTAAGACAAACCGCTTTGATAGTACTGCTTGCTCAAATAGGGAGTTTTGTTCCTGCTGAGCGTGCTGAAATTGGTGTGGTTGACAAGATTTTTACTCGAGTGGGAGCCAGCGATAATATTTCGATGGGCGAATCCACATTTATGGTTGAGATGAACGAAACAGCTTCTATTCTAAATAATATTTCAGAAAGAAGTCTGGTGTTATTGGATGAAATTGGACGGGGAACCAGCACTTATGATGGAGTTTCTATAGCGTGGGCAATTACTGAGTATTTGCACGAGCATCCTGCGCGCCCCAAAACCCTATTTGCTACTCATTACCACGAACTCAATCAACTGGCAGAAACGTTTTCTAGGATTAAAAATCACAACGTCTCGGTCAAAGAAACCAAAGATTCGGTTTTATTTTTACGTAAATTGGTTCCTGGAGGAAGTGCCCATAGCTTTGGGATTCATGTAGCGAAAATGGCGGGAATGCCCCGACAAGTTTTGGACAAGTCGCGTCAAATTCTTAAGAAGTTAGAACGTAATCGGGATCAAAATACTACTACAGAAAACGCATTACAAAACGTATCTGACGATTTACAATTGAGTATTTTTCAGTTGGATGATCCGCTTTTGGAAACGATACGGGATGAAATATTGGCAACGGATATTGATTCGTTAACTCCTATAGAGGCATTGATGAAACTCAATGAGATCAAACGGATCCTTTCAAATGCTAAAAATTCTTAAATTTTTTGAGAAAAAGAATGAAGTATTTTTATGATTTTTAAGTACATTTGCATTCCAATTTGCGAAAGTAGCTCAGGGGTAGAGCATCACCTTGCCAAGGTGGAGGTCGCGGGTTCAAATCCCGTCTTTCGCTCTGAAAAGATACTGCTCGAGTGGTGGAATTGGTAGACACGTTGGACTTAAAATCCAATGAACAGTAATGTTCGTGCGGGTTCAAGTCCCGCCTCGAGTACAGTCGAACCCGCAACAGTTATTGCGGGTTTTTTTGTTTTCAAAAAGTTTCTAAAAAGTTGTTTAACAAATCGAAGTTTTGTTTCGAGAATAGCTCAATTTTTCACTTCGAAAAGTTATTGATTAGCCTATAAAAGCGCTAGATGGTAATGTTTTATGAATAAACATATGTGTGTAAAAAAAGAACATTTCCCCCTCTTTTAAAAAACGACTTACAAAAGGGATATTACTTCAAAAAATAATTCAATTACGTGAAGATATTCTACTTCGCTACCTCGAGGTTTTGGACATTTAATTTTTCATTATGACACTTATTTCATCAAACAGGGTTGGCACTCCAAAGTCCCATTTTGTTTGTGAAACAAGCGTTATTCTATTAAAGCTAAAGGCGTAATTTAAAAAAGCATTCGGGCTACCTGGGTTTACATAGTCAAATGAACTAAGTTCAGGATCAACCCAAATACTTGTTTTAGTGTTATCGAAATCTATTTGAATTATTACAAATTGTGCTTCGGATGATCCTTTCAACGCTACTCCAGTATCTACAATGTCTACTGAATCTGTACTTGTCTTTGTTTTTGCCATGAAAATATTTCCATCTTTTCTTCGGACTACTAGTTTTTCAGAGGTATCTTCGTTTAAAATAAAATAATTATTTAAGGCTCCACTTGCATCAGCGTCAGAAAAGTCATTGAATTGTACCAAAAATTGAACATAATGAACACCGGAGTTGATAGTCTCATTTAGGTTCCTGTAACTAAAGCATGGTACATCTGTTTGCTGGTCGTCATTCCCTAAATAATTTCCACCAGTTGCTAAATCAGGATATGTCATAGCAGATCTTCGACCAGAAGTATAAACTCCTCCATAGGATGAACTCACATTCATTATGTAATGCATATTTCTTATGCTAAAATCATTTTGATTGCTATTATTGTTATTCCATGCTCCACCCCATCCAGAGCCGCCATTCTTTTCGTACAAAGTTGCACCTTCATCATATTCAAATCCTTCGTGAGCAATAATAGAGTAGGGGTTTAAATTTTGAATTCGCTCTCTAAGATCATCAATTTGACTTTGCAATTGTGAAATCAAAGCATCGACATCTTCTTTTAAATAAACATTCGGTTTGTTTATAATCACGGCCTCTCCTGAGCTGGCATTCCAGTCGGGTTGAATGTTTGATAGTTTTGCGTTGTTTGTTTGAATATCAGAGGCCTGTTGAAATGTTATTGTGGTTGTGTTTCCAGCCAAAGCTGAAGTCGCTGTGGTGCCAAGGGCTAAAGCATCAGAAATGCCGTAACCAGCTATGGTTGTCGGTAGTCCGGTTAGACTGCTAAACACACCGTCAAAAAGTAAGGGTGTATTTATTAGATCATTGTAGCTTCCACTAAAGCTATTGACGTTAGTGTCTACATATTTCTTGGTTACAGCGTCCTGCTCATCTGTAGGATCTGCTAGATTTTTAATTTGATTATTATCAGCACTAACCAGGCCTCTAAACTCAATATCTTGCGAATAAATTGCAACCGAAAACAGTATAAATATTATTTTTTTCATCTCTCAAAGGTATGTTTTTTCAGTCAAATATTCTGAAAATCAAAGAGCTATGTTTTTTTTAAAAAAAAACTTTAAATTAGCAATTAAAATAAAATTATGAAAAATTTATATTACTTATTGGCTATTGTTTTTTTAGTAGCTTGTGACAGTGACGACTCAGGCGATACTGCTGACACTCAAAAGACTACTGATACATTTGTTTTAGACGCTACAGGTGTTTTAGCAGAACAAACGGTCGAAGAAGCCAAGAAAATTGTTTTTGGAAGATGGAACATGTCCACTACTGCAAATACAATTTCTGGTTCGGTTAGTAGTTCTCAGCAAATAGCAAATACATCCACCTGTGATTTTGATTACATTGAATTTACAGAGGATAATTACTTAATGGGATTCATTTTTAATGGAAATCCAGAAACAGCATTTGGGCATTACAAATTGAATGAAGATTCGAATGGATTTGTTTCCAGTGTTGACTTATTTATGGAAGACGATTCGGAAGCCTTTAAAATTGCAACTTTGACAGATATCGTTGTTACAGAAAGCAGCACTCAATTAACTGCAACTTTTTCTATTGAGTTGTTTATCCCTGAGGAAAGTGAATATAATATTTGCAATAATACACAAGGAGAC
>ERZ1046568.2391-NODE-2391-length-12288-cov-3.819832_pt1 | contig 12288 bp, 12 predicted proteins | sample MGYA00383092_ERZ1046568 | MGnify/ENA primary metagenome ERZ1046568 (study PRJEB29581, sample SAMEA5548362) | metagenome | biome: marine; feature: coastal; material: water | depth 1 m | study: Short-term variability in the microbial, nano- and picoplankton... | reverse complement strand
CTGTTTTCTGCCACAATGCCCAAAGCGGTTTCCATTATCGCCAAAAAATTTATGGCCAACCCTACAGAAATTACTGTTGGTAGCAAAAACACAGGGAGTAAAAACGTTTCACACGAATATTATTTGGTCGGATCTAGAGATCGTTATGCTGCTCTAAAGCGTCTTGCCGATGCACATCCTCACATCTTTTCTGTCATCTTTTGCCGTACCAAAAGAGACACACAAAAAGTTGCCGAAAAATTGATTGAAGACGGATATAGCGCAGGAGCACTACACGGAGATTTAAGTCAAAACCAACGCGATTTGGTAATGAAATCGTTTAGAAATAAACAAATTCAAATGTTGGTCGCTACAGATGTTGCTGCTCGAGGAATAGATGTTGATGATATTACACATGTAATTAATTACCAATTGCCAGACGAAATTGAAACCTATACCCACAGAAGTGGACGTACAGGACGCGCTGGAAAAACTGGAGTTTCGATGGTAATCATTACCAAAAGTGAGCAACGCAAAATCAAAACAATTGAAAAAATTATTCAAAAAAGTTTTGTCAAAAAAGATGTTCCTGATGGAATGGAAATTTGTGAAGTTCAGCTAAAAGCATTGGCGCACAAAATTCATGATACCGAAATCAATCACGAAATTGATCCTTATTTGGACGAAATAAATCTTCTTTTTGAGGACAGTAGTAAGGAAGAGCTCATCAAAAAGTTTTTTTCAGTAGAGTTTACTCGCTTTTTTAATTATTATAAGAAGGCGAAAAATCTAAATTCCCCAAGTGGTAACGATTCGATTTCAGATGAAAAAAAAGACGATCAATCGGCACGCTTCTTTATTAATATCGGTAAAAAAGACGGATACGATTGGATGAGCATGAAAGATTTCTTGAGAGATGCTCTGGGGTTAGGTCAAGATGATGTGTTTAAAGTTGATGTAAAAGACAGTTTCTCATTTTTCAATACCGAGACGGTTCATATGCCAAAAGTCTTGCAATTCTTTTCAGATTTCAAACAAAACGGGCGTTACATCAATGTCGAAATTACTGAGAAAAAAGAACGTCGAGGAAATCGCCGATTTGGAGGTCAAAAAGGGGGACGTTCTAGAAGAAAAGATGGGTTTAGATCTGAAGGACGTGGAAATCGTAAAGACCGAAGAAAAGACAATGGAGGCCGATCGCCGCGTAGATCATCCGACTTCAAACCACAAGGTAGTAGTTCGTCTAGACCAAGAAGAAACCGTAGGAAATAGTCATTTGTTAATTTTAAAACAAAAATTGGGCTGATATTTGCTATATAGGTAGAGTTTAGTACTTTTATACTGATAAATTTTCTATGAAAAATTACCTGTTTCTTATCTTCGTTTTTACTCTACCATTTTTCAGCTTTGGTCAAGATTTTTCTGTTGTTAAAGGAAAAATTGTTAATGCTGCCGACGATGAACCCATGGAAAATGTAAACATTGTCAACCTAAACCAAGTGTATGGAACTACGACAAATACTGACGGTAAGTTCGAAATTAAAGCAAAAGCCAACGACACACTACATTTGTCTTTTCTGGGGTTCAAATCTATAAAAGTTAGGGTCACCAATGATTGGGTAAATTTTGGAAATGAAACCACTATTGAACTTACAGAACTTGCTTTAGCATTAGAAGAAGTAGTCGTAAATAAACTAAAACTTACTGGATACTTAGAAGTAGACATCAAACAAGTTCCAATACAAAAAAATGTCCGTTACAGTATTTCTGGGCTGAACTCGGGCTACGAATCTAGTCCTAGTTCGCCTACAATGGTTACAAAGGTTTTAGGTGCTATTTTCAATCCTGCAGATTTTCTCTACAATATATTTGGCAAAAAACCACGTGAAATGAGAAAACTACGCAAAATGAAAAAACAGGACGAAATTCGAACTATTCTTGCCTCCCGTTTCGATAGAGAAATGCTAACTGCTCTGTTGCAAGTAGATAAAGTTGATTTAGACTTACTCATTAGCGAATGTAATTATTCTGACGACTTTATTAGAACAGCCAATGATCTTCAGATCCTGGATGCAATCAGCGAATGCTATGAAGAGTACAAAATTTTGAGTCGCGATCGCTAAGAGATTTCTGTTTTTTTTTAAAATAATTTGGAGTTTATAAAAATTTTGTATATTGGAAGTGTTAATGCTTGCCCCCAATCATGAACAAAAACTAAAACTTCACACTTATGTGATTTCAATTTTAAATTCATTTTTTGGGCAGTATTATTAAGATTTTAATAACTACAAATCAAAATATATGGAAATTATTAGTACAATTGTTATTGGAGCTATTGCTGGATGGCTTGGTAGCACAATTTTTAAAGGCAGCAGTTTAGGGCTTATTGGTAATATCATTGTTGGTATTATTGGAAGTTTTGTTGGAAGTTGGTCTCTCGGAAAACTTGGCGTTAGTCTAGGTTCTGGATGGGTTGGCGCAATATTAACAGGAGCTGTTGGTGCGCTCATTATTTTATTTCTTCTGAATTTGATTTTCAAAAAACGGGTATAAACCAAATAAAACCCCCTTGGTTTAGCCCCAAGAAATGCACACAAGCTGTATGAAAATACAAGGCGTGTGCATTTTTTTTTATCTTTAAACCAAAAAATTAATCCATATGCATCCTTTTTTAAAAAATGGCCTGGCCGTTTTGGCTGGAATTATTATTGGTGGGCTTATCAACTTTAGTATTATAATCATCAGTAATTTCATTGTTCCCCTTCCAGAAGGCGTAGATGCCACTAGTGTAGAAAGTATAAAAGCTAATATTCATTTATACAAACCCATACATTTTCTATTCCCTTTTTTGGCACACGCCTTAGGAACTTTATCAGGTGCAGTATTGGCAATCAAAATTTCCAATGATAAGATGAAAAAAGTGGCCTATGTTGTTGCGCTTGTGTTTTTATATGGTGGTATTTCGATGGGAACACAAATTCCAAGCCCTTTGTGGTTTTCGATTCTCGATCTTGGAGTAGCATATATCCCAATGGCTTGGTTAGCTACAAAACTGACACGTTAAATTCCTTTATTTTTCGCTTCTATCCATTTTGAAAAATACTTGGTACTTTGCATACTATGGTGTTGTAATAAAATCCCTGTAAAGTTTTGCAACCTATGTGCATCAAGATGATTTTTCAAATACTGTATTGTGTTGAACAAAGTTAAAGCAAATTGATCTTTCAAAAAGCGCTGTTGGAGAACCGCGATACCATTGGATTGTGCAAATAACCACAAATCTTTATTTGTGTATAATTCTATGGCCTTTTCAATAAAAACAGTCTCGTCATCAGAAACAAATCCGTTACGAGGATACTTCCCAAAAACACCCTCGGCAGCAATAGAGGACATGGCGCAAGGGGTCCCATTGCGCATAGCATCGAAAAGTTTACCTTTCAGACCAGCGCCAAATTGTAAAGGAGCTAATAAAATCTTAGCAGAAGACAGAACTTCATCAAGATCATCTACATAACCATGAATAAAAAAATTTTGTTTCTTATTTTGAAGATTTAAATGCTTGGGCTTTGGATATGCACCATACACATGCAAAGCGGCATCTGGCAGGATTTTGTGCAATTTTGGCCATATATCTGTTTTCAAGTAAAAAACAGTATCCGAGTTAGGGGGATGGATAAAATTACCAACAAAAACAAAATCTCTACGCTGTTCAAATGGTATTAAATTATCTACATCAGGGATAGCATTACCATCTAAAACAAAAGGTAAATACAACAATAAAGATGAATCAATATGTAATTGAGTGGTTAAAATATCCATTTCAACTTCAGATATAATGAGAGAAAGATCGGAACGCAAAATACTAGCCAATTCTCTTTTGGCAACATCAGTTTTTAAATATTCTTTAGAAAAGTTAGAAGTTTTTACCTTGTATTCTTGACGTGCTTTTCGCAAAAAATGAAGATCTTCGGTATCCAAAATTCGAATGGCTTGTGGACAACATTTTGAAACACGCCAACCAAACTGCTCCTCAGTCATAAAACGATCAAAAACCACGATATGAGGATTTAATTGTTCTACAAAATTGTCGAAACGCACATCATTTAGAACAAGATTCTCTTCCTGAACACCGATTGATTCTAAATCAAAAGAGTGCTCGGTACGCTTAGATGCTGATCCAAAAACAACAGTATATCCCTGAGTTTTAAATAATTGGATCAATTGGATGATTCTAGCTCCTGCAGCCGATGATTTTGGCTCAGGAAATACAAATCCAATAAAAAAAACTACAGCGGATTTTGACTTCAATTGTTGTTTAGAATTAATATTATGCATCAAAAATAGGAATTAATCTCATCATCTTTCCAACAAATTAAAATCTTAGAACGAAAAGTAATATCTTTGCATTTTTAAATCATATTTTATGTCGCTTACACCACTCAACGCAATCTCTCCGATAGATGGACGCTATAGGTCAAAAACTAATGAACTTGCAGACTATTTTTCTGAAGAAGCACTCATAAAATATCGAGTTTTAGTCGAAATTGAATATTTTATTTCTTTATGCAATTTGCCACTTCCTCAATTGGCAAATTTTGATGAGCACTTGTACACTGAATTGCGGGCTATCTACAAAAAATTCTCTGCTGCTGATGCTAAGGCCATAAAAGATATTGAACGTGTTACCAACCACGATGTTAAAGCAGTGGAATATTTTATCAAGGAAAAATTTGACACTTTAAACTTGAGTAAATACAAAGAATTTATTCACTTTGGACTCACCTCACAAGACATCAACAATACAGCAGTACCCCTAAGTATTAAAGATGCTTTAACAAATGTGTATCTTCCTGAAATTGAAACACTTATAAATACTTTAAAAGAATTCATTGACGAGTGGAAAGATGTCCCTCTACTGGCCAGAACCCATGGACAACCGGCTTCTCCTACTCGATTGGGCAAAGAAATTGATGTGTTCAAAGTCCGCTTAGAAGAACAATTGAGCGCCTTAAAAAAGATTCCAAATGCTGCAAAGTTTGGCGGAGCAACTGGAAATTTCAATGCACACCATGTTGCCTATCCAGAAGTTGATTGGAAAGCTTTTGGTACTGCGTTTATAACCAGCGAATTGGGGCTTCATCATTCATTTCCGACCACACAAATTGAGCATTATGACCATGCAGCGGCACTTTTCGATGCCATGAAACGAATCAACACAATTCTTATTGATATGAATCGTGATTTTTGGACTTATATCTCGATGGATTACTTCAAACAAAAAATCAAGAAAGGAGAGGTTGGCAGTTCTGCTATGCCACACAAAGTAAACCCAATAGATTTTGAAAACAGTGAAGGAAATCTCGGTATTGCAAATGCACTCTTTGAACATCTTGCTGCAAAACTACCAACTTCCAGATTGCAACGCGACCTAACCGATAGCACGGTGTTGCGTAATGTTGGAGTACCTTTTGCACATACTATTATTGCCTTTAAGTCTACACTTAAAGGATTGAATAAATTATTACTTAATGAGCAAAAAATTGCTTCAGATTTGGAACTCAACTGGGCCGTAGTTGCCGAAGCAGTACAAACTATTCTGAGACGTGAGGGCTATCCTAATGCGTATGAAGCGCTAAAAGGGCTCACACGTACTAATGCCGCAATTACTCAAAACTCTATCGCTGAATTTATTGATACTCTAGAGGTGCATGAATCCATTAAAGAAGAGTTGAAAAAAATTACGCCAACAAATTATACTGGAGTATAAAAAATGCCCTTAATTAAGGGCATTTTTTCTTAGTATATTTTCTTAATATATTTTTAGATTTAGAGCATAAAATCCATGAACCCTTCAACATTCATGTCTTTGGTGTCTAGTTTATTGATGATTGGGCCTAATTCCATTATTTTTGCTATATCCATATTATCGCCAAGTACACGAATAATAGCAAATCCATAGGTATTGGAGCGCCCAAAAACCACCAACTCATCTATGGTATCATCATCACCGATATAACTGATTTTTACCCTTCCATCTTTCTGATTTCCAAGCCGTAAAAGCTCATTGTAGCGCTTGTCTTTTAGAAGTGCTTTTACATTACCAACTTCAGCATTAAATACATCAATATTTCCAGATTTTAAGCTATATCCAAGCATATTCAGTTTATCAATTGAGTTGATGGCTTGAAGCTGAATTTCAGTCATTTGGATATCATCAGTTCCCAAAAAAGAAACTGGAACATCCATTGATATAAAATTAGGTGTTTCTTGATGATCAACAAAGTAGGTTTGTAAAGTTGGTTTCGCATTACAACTGACAAGACAGATAGATGCAAAAACAAAAAGTAAAAAAGATTTTGGCTGATTCATATTTTATTGTTTGGATGCTTTTTTCAATTGATCGCCACCAGGAACATTAAGTTGTGATGTGAGTTTGGATACATTGCGCAAGTCGATATCTCCAGTAAGCGAAAGCAATACCGTTTCGATCACGCGTTGCTTCCCACCGACTTTAATGTCTTGTTCTTCCATTGCTTTTGATAGGCCACTAACAAGCATAAGAAGCTCAGAAACATGATTTTCGTCTCGACCAGATAACACAAAGAATTTGATGTTTTGATCTCCATCTTTTATGCGCATCAACTCTTCTAGTGAAGAGTTTTTCACATAGCGATTTACATCAGATATAATAGATTTTGAAACTTTAATGTCGTCTGTAGAATAAACTGTTAGGTTATTCAAGGTCTTTACTTGATCCAAAAAAGCATCGGCTTCTGGATCATTTGTTTTAATTTTCATTTCGGCCAGCATACCAAACATTTTTTGGTTGACTACTACCGAAGTGACGTTGTCCATGTCTTCATATTTTTCAAAAAGACTTTGTGCGAATGCCATTGGTGCAATGGCAAAAATTAAGATAATTACTAGATTTTTCATGGTTTAAATTTACTTGTTTATTTTAAAAATTTTATTGGTCGTTGTATTGAATGTATTGAGAAAAGTTATGTTTTGCTCACCCTTTTGCAATGCGTTAGAAAAAACCTCCAAGGTTTTAAGTTGAGAAGTTCCTATGTTAAAGTTATTCGATAGCATTTCCAATGCTATTTTTGTTTGGTCGTAGGCAAAAATCTCATCCTCCGAGAATTGATTGTTATGTACTCCAGAATTATAGTTCAAAAGCAGTCCTAACAAGACCACCACTGATGCAGCAATAGATAAGTTTCTAAAACCAAATACCTTTTTAGTGACATTCACTTGAGGGGTAAATTTTTGGTGTTTTGCGTGTGAAAAATATCTAAATAAGGCTTGGTAATGCAAAAGGTGATCTGGCACTTCGTCTTGATTAAAGAACGCTGCAAGAGTTGCTTCTTCTGCAAGAGAAGTTTCGCCTAAATCATATTTTTCTAAAAGCTGTTCAATGTGCTGTAATTCCATAACTATGTGCTTGGATTAATTTTTCTCTTAATGTTTTTCTGGCTCTTGAAAGTGCAACGCGAATGGCTGTTTCTTTCATTTCCAAAAGGTCTGCAATTTCATTAAATTCGTATTGCTCCACATCCCTTAACTGAACGATTAATTGCTGTTGTACAGGGAGGGTTTTCATGAATTTTTCAATTAAGTTTAAGCTATCTCTAGCTTCTATTTTGTTTTGTAACTTTAGATTGTGGTCCTCATAATTGTGATGCACAATCTTCAAATTCTGAGCTTGTTTGGATTTCAATCGATCCAAACAGTGGTTTTTAGTGATAGTCATCGCAAAAGCTTCTGGGCTTTTATAGGTGCTCAAACGGTCACGAATTTTCCATAATTTTAAAAGAACGTCCTGTGTTGCATCTTCTGCTTCTTCAACGGACACCAAAAAACGTTTTGCAAATCGAAACAATTTGTTTTTGAAAGGATCAATTAGCGCTATGTATTCTCTTTCAGTCATTTGTTTGGCCGTGTTATGATTAAGACGAACATGTATATTTTTTGTTACAAGATCAAAAATAATTTTTTAATTCTTATGATTTTTTGATGTAACTTGTGGTACAAAATTTGCTATTAATAATTGTTAATAATACAATTTTTACAATGAAAATCAACAAAAATAGACACATGAAAACAACAATTAAATATTTGGCTCTCATACTCTTAATTGGATTTTCGTTCAGTTGTTTTGAAGATAATGATGACAACATTGTGAGTTCTACAAGTATAAAAGACTTTGTATGGAAGGCCATGAATGCAGTATACCTTTATAAAGCTGATGTTCCAGATCTTGCAAATAATCGATTCACAAACAATTCCGATTACCAAACTTTTTTAGAAAATTACGACTCTCCTGAACTGTTTTTTGAAAATTTGATTTATGACCGTGAAAATGTAGATCGCTTTAGCATCATTACCCATAATTATTTTGCATTAGAACAATTACTCAGTGGGGTTTCGAAAAGTAGCGGTGCAGAATTCAACTTTTATTATGTTCCTGGAAGTAGTATTGATGTATTTGGCATTGTTCGTCTAGTTTTACCCAACAGTAGCGCTAGTCAAACATCACTTAGTAGGGGGCAAATTTTCAATAAAGTTAATGGGACATCTTTGACTAAAGACAACTATAGGTCCCTTTTATCGGATGATGTTTTTACACTAAATATGGCTGAATACAACGATAATGGCACTGAGGAAACAGACGACGATAGCATAAGCAATACGACTGAAGCCATAACACTAACAAAAACAGTTTATACAGAAAATCCCGTATACAGCACCAAGATTTTTGATTTAGATGATGACAAAGTTGGGTATTTAATGTACAATGGTTTTGTGAATGAATTTGATGCAGAACTCAATCAGGCATTTGGGACTTTCAAAACGCAAAATATAGATCACCTTGTATTGGATCTTCGCTATAATCCTGGTGGGAGTATAAACACAGCGACAGCGCTCGGAAGTATGGTTACGGGAAGCTTTAACGACCAAGTTTTTGCCACCCTACAATACAACGAAACACTACAAAGCAATAATTATGATTATGTGTTTACCGACGCCCTCAGCGATGACACTAGCATTAATAGTTTAAATTTAGACAAAATCTATGTTTTAACCTCTGGTGCTTCTGCTTCATCGAGTGAAATGATAATCAACAGTTTAAAATCATATATAGATGTTGTCCAAATTGGCAGTATAACAGTAGGAAAATCTCAGGCCTCACAAATTGTTTATGATTCATCAAATTTGAGCAGAACCAATGTAAATCCAAGCCATACCTATGCCTTGTTACCGCTCATCGCCATTACCGTCAACAAAAATGGTACAGTTGTTCCATCTTCAGGATTAGTACCAGATTTTGAAGTCAATGAAAAAGCATCAAACTATGGCACCATTGGAGATCCAGATGAGCCCTTATTAAAAGCTGCATTGGAAGCCATCCAATTGTCTGGGCGACCTTCAGGTTATGAATCCGGAGACACTAATAATTTGATTATTCTCAATGAATTGAATGCAAAAAACACCCTTATGATTGCTGATTAGACTAAAAGCTGAAATTCACCCCCAACTTATAATTTCTGCCCAGAGTAGAATAGCGATAAGCTTCTTGGTAAGATTCATCAAATACATTTGAAACGTTTGCAAAAATCTTTAATTTATCATTAAAAAGATGATGCGCTACGCCCATATTCAAAAGACTGTAGGCCTCTAGTATTATTGCTGCTGAATCTATTTGAAAAGGTGAAATTCGCTTGCTGTTGTATTGGAAGTTTAGCGATAAATTTGTTTTGTCTGTTAAATCAAAAAATGTACTAAAATTGAACTTATGTTTAGGAATTCTAATCAATTGTTGCTCTTTTGATTCCACAAAAGCATAATTAAAATTCATGCTAATATGCTTAAAACCAATGTATTTAAACTCTGCTTCAAGGCCTTGAACAGTGGTTTCCCCTAAAATATTTTGATAGTTTCCTTCAAATGTTGTTGGATTTGAAACCACATAATCAATAAAATTATTTTGTATCCGCTGAAATACTGTCATACGTAAATTAAAAACATCAGCATCACTCAATTCTAATCCGAATTCTAAAGTACTATCTTCTTGTGGATCAAGAAGAGTATTCCCAATATTTGGTGCAAACAATTGGTAAAGAGATGGCGTGACAAAAGCGGTACTGTACGATGCAGATAATTTCAAATTCTGATTCGTTAATTGAAATGAATAAAATGGGTTTACAGAATACACAAGATGTGAGCCATAAGTTGAATGCTGATTGAGGCGAACTCCACCATCAACATTTAAACCAGATTTTGATACATACACTATATTGACATAAGGAGCAAAACTATTAGTATTGGCCAAATCGGATCTTATATCGCTTTGAAAAAAAGTAGAACCAAAAGGAATATTATAACTTTCCATTTCTGTATGATTATAGCTGACACCTACCAACGAAAACAATTTTGAAGCAAATACATATTTATTAAAAACATCAACATTCCTGGTTTTTGAAGCATATTTGGTTGGATAACTTGAATCATACGAGCGGTTATTATTATTCAATGCAACGATCAAATTTAAACTTCCGCTTTCGTAATCATAAACTGAAGAAACACCCACCCGTTCTTGCTTATTTTTTGTGTTGTAATCTGCATCTGTAAATCCAAAACTTTCATCAAAATCAGAGTCATATCGATCTGAATTGAAATATGTTGAAAGAGAAAAACGTTTAGAAAATGTATAACCTAATTTTAAATATAGGTTTGTTTTTTTGAAATCATCTTCATCAAAATTATCCGCTGGGTTCTCTGGTGAAAGAGCAGATAAACCATCACTAAAACGATGAGAAAAACTACTATTGAAACTCAATTTTTTATAAGAACCGTGGATACTGGCTACATTTTGCATTTCATGAACCTCATGCCGATGTTGATTTGTAATATTATTGGTCCCAATTATTGAACTAAGCGTCCCACCAATGTCTTGTTTAAACGATTTTTTTGTAACAATATTTATAACTGCTGACGAAGCATTGCTGCCATACAAGACGCTTGAAGCTCCTTTTAAAATTTCAATAAATTCAATCTGTTCTAATCCTATGAGATTAAGGTCAAAATTATTTTCAATTTGTGATGCGTCATTCACTGGAACTCCGTCAATAACAATAAGAACTTGACGATTTCGACCACCTCTAATGTTAGTGGATAAAGTCGATCCTGCCTGCCCATAATTCCCATTTATCGTCAAACCAACTTGGGTATTCAGAAGCTGAGCAATTGTCAACCCTTGATTTTGCTCAATTTCTTTGGATGTAATTTTTATAATAGATTTTCCCACTTCTTTATTTGACAATTCAAAACGTGAAGAAGTAACATAAACTTCTTCTAATGATTGTGGCAACGGAAATTCTTGTGACCAACCATTAAAAAAGAAACTAAAGTTTATAAAAATTAAAAAAAGATATTGTGTTGAAGCTCGATTATGATCTAAGTTATTTTCGATAAGATATAGAAAGTGCTCTACGCATGCGTAAGCTTTGTTGTTCATGTGCTAATTTTTAAATTTGTATAGTTCAATTTCTTATGCTTTACCCGAGCAAAAGAATTTGAGTATTTATGAATTTGGCAGGTCTCCTGACTCTCGTTTTTAAAACAGTCTTCCCAGAAAAAGCTCTAGTGACAAGTAGATGATTTAAAACATTTTTGCAATGCAAAAACTAAGATAACAGTTGCGGGAACAGTTCTGGAATTTCACCAGATTCCCTTTTAATCAACTTTCAAAAAATAAAAAGTTGAACCAAAATCGAAACCAAAATTAAAAAAATATGTAGATGATGAATCATAAATCAAGAAAAATATTAATTTTGATGCAATATTAATTTTATGACAAATTATCTCAATAAAAAAACAGCTGTATTAGTACTATTTATGATAGTTGCTGTACTTTTTAGATTGGTTCCGCACCTACCTAACTTCACCCCTGTTACTGCCATTGCACTTTTTGGGGGATTGTACATTTCCAATAAAATTTTGGCCTTTGCTTTACCACTTGTCATAATGTTTATTTCTGACATTTTTCTTGGATTTTCTTCAATTACACTATTTGTTTACAGTGCATTTTTGTTCGTGACATTCATTGGTACAATAAGAAAAAAGCCAAGTGCTTTTACGATTCTTCTTGGAAGTCTAAGTTTTTTTATCATTACAAACTTTGGTGTTTGGTTATTAGGATATCCCAAAACATGGATAGGTTTGGCAGAGTGTTACACACTAGCCCTCCCCTTCTTTAGAAATTCGTTGATGGGTGATTTATTTTATTCTGGTGTGCTGATTTTTGGG
>ERZ1046568.2382-NODE-2382-length-12318-cov-6.953193_pt1 | contig 12318 bp, 4 predicted proteins | sample MGYA00383092_ERZ1046568 | MGnify/ENA primary metagenome ERZ1046568 (study PRJEB29581, sample SAMEA5548362) | metagenome | biome: marine; feature: coastal; material: water | depth 1 m | study: Short-term variability in the microbial, nano- and picoplankton... | reverse complement strand
ACTCCTCCGGTTCAAGGACTTTGCTTATTTCTATTTTGCGAGAATAGCTATATTTTGTCCTCCGGTAATACTTATTTTGGTAATCGAGTCGCTTTTCCCGATTCTCTAAATAGTATTCTTTTTTCTTTTTCGGGTCGTATTGGGCCATAGCCGACCCTACCTGATAGCCAGACCCCCGTCAATTTTTTTCTAAACATACATATATGTACACACTCACGCGCAAAAAAAAGCTGGACCCCACCCGTGGCGTGTCCACAAACCCTGAATCCAGAACCGCGATCCACGAATCAAACGTCACAAATAAATTATTCAGGGTTCAGGATACGGTATGCAGGATTCGGAAGACTGACCTTCTGAGAAGATGTTGGTGGTCATCAACTACCATCCAATGTATCCCGTATCCCGTATCCCGTATCCCTTATCTTTACCTTAAAGACAGATTAGTTAAGGGAGGTTAACTAACAAAGGTGGCTCTGTGTCCCTTATAGAATCAAGGATTATTGAAAAAGTATTAGTTTTATGTTGTTAAAGTTTATCGTTTGTTTACGTTGTGGACGTCACCGCAAGGAGGCACCCATTCAATCCCAAGCAACGTTCGCAGTGATTAATGGTTGAAGGATAGGTCGGTCAACAACCTTCTAGATCTCCTGAAGATCTTACCTGAACGCCCAGTGATGAGGTAGCTTTTCGATTAGCCCACCAATCACTGTCAGCGGAAATGGCGATTGAATCCCCATTTCGACAATGTGATTACCGTAGTATCCAGCTTACCAGCAGCCATCTCGATTAGCTCAGATAGGAGCAATGAGGTCCAGCGATGTAAGAGTCAGAGGGATACTACCACACCAATCCAACACGCGATTAGCTCAAAAGGAGAGATCAGCTATGGCTCTGGTAGTGAATCACAAGTGAAAAGCTAGTGCCACCTTCTGGTGGCCATAGCTCACAGCTACCAGCCTTCTGGTGGTTGTGAGCTATGACTAAGAATATGACTAAACAAGACTGGATGTATAAAGTCCTAGAGTTAAAACTCGAAATCGCGAAAGCAGATGATGCCCTCAACGATCTGAGATCCTATCTTCTCAGCGATAAATTCCACAACGACCCAACGGTCCAAGTCAGCGATGTTCTTCGCTATCTTGAAAACGTGAAGTTGTATCCCGAACCACTAACCCTGAACCAATGAAAATAATTAAAGTAACGACATTAATCATAAAGACTGATCCCAATACGCTGGATCGCTTGATGGATGACTATTCCGACAGTGGATACACAAACACAAACGGCGGTGACATCATCATCGACCTGACGTATATCGAAGACGATGACGAACAGCTCGATCACTTTTTTGAGGTCACTGGTCTCACAAAGGCTGACATTGAGGGTCTAGGTTACATATGCTTTTTTGCCTGAACCCTGAACCGTGCGCCATGTGTCCCGATACATGGCGCATCATTCAGGGGATCACGTTGATCCTACTGAACCAAGAACAATAAAACAATAGAAAGAAAATAGCTATGCACAACATTACTAAGATTGATACCGTCGTATGTCCTGAAGGTTCTAAATACCGCACATGGCATGGGTTAGAGCAGACTACCCCACTACCCATAAGCGAACGGGTAGCTGAGGATTACGAGCTACTGCCTCACGTATCAAAGCAACCCATGTATGTTGACGGTCTAGAAAAGGAGGTTAAGAACTTCAAAGCTCTTACCACCATCGACAAGACTGGTCAGAAGGTCACGCTAGACGTAGTCACTGACAGATACAGCATCATTCAGAATCGCCAAGTGTTTAAGACAATGTCAGAATCCTTCAAGGGAACTGGTCTTGAATACACGCTCTCGTGTATTGGCACGCTAGGCGGGCTTAAGAAGTTCTTCATCAGTGTTGCCGTTGGTGACGACGATGGGGGTTTCATGGTAAACGATGACAAGTTTCACGGTAACGTGAACTTCATCACGAGCCATGATGGTGGCTCGTTTCACGCTCACGATTCACTGACAAGGATCGTGTGCCAGAACACGCTCAGGTCATCGTTATCTGGTCAGAAGAATGTCGATTTCAAGATCAGACACAAGGGTAACACACAAGCGAAGTGTGAGGATCTCTCACGCTACCTTAAGAACGTGTTCACCGCCCGCGAAGTCTTCATCGAGAAGATGGGTAGGCTCGCCGACCATAAGGTGAATGGTGAAGACATTCGACAAGTCGTTGGTGGCTACTTCGTCATGGAAGCCTTCAAGCGTGGTGAGAAACTTGAAGAAGGTTTCAAGACTCGTAGCCTGAACATGATCGACGGGATCACTGACCTTGCTATAAATGGCCAAGGCAATCGTGGTCAGTCACTCTACGATACGTTGAATGGTGCTACTGAATTCTGGACATCGGGAGATGGAGTCGGTCAGTCTGCTACGGCAGGCAAGAAAGCTTACTCTTCTGAATTCGGGACAGCAGCAGCAAACAAGGAACGGTTTGCAGAATACCTGACCAGCGGATTGTTCCAGTCTACTGATCTGGAAGCAAACACACAGCGTATCCTCGCCCTTGCTTAACAGCATTAATTCCCACCCTGCGTCTCGCCTAACGGCGGGGCGTAGTCGGGAGTGAATGAACCTCCAATAAACATTATGGTTAAAACTAATACACTAATATGGACCGCGATCTGGTTTATCCCAGCAGTCGCGACTCTTCACTACGTCGGGATCGACAATGTCGTTCGTGCCATCATTCAAACCCTGTTTAACGTCTTCGGGTAATGGATCACGTAACATTAATTGCGCTTGGCATCTTAGGGATCCCCGCCACCTTCGTTGTCGTTTATTTAAACGCCATAAAAACGGAGGCTCGTAGGTTCCGAAAGATGAAGGAACTTGCTGACCGGAAGCGTGAAGGTCGATCATGATTATCTTAAGCAAAGATAATTGCTTATCTGCTCGTGAGCTTTGCGATAAAGATCTACGAAAAACCCTTAAACAGGCTGGAGATCTCGCATTTAAAGCTCTTGAGAATTGCTCAGATGAAAGCGACCCCGCCCTCCGGTGGGTGTGTCGTTCTCCTGCTAACTTAAAATGGACCATAGAATACGCTCAATTCTGCGCAGCAGAGTCTTACTACCGTTTCGGTCGGAAGCGAGCGAGAGTATCCTATCGTGTCCTTCAACTACCCGACATACCTGCGGGAGCGATTAAGAGTTTACCTAGTAAGCCTGAATACTGGAGAGACCATTACAAAAAAGTGGTGGCTCCTAAATCGGTCTGGCCAAACCTGCTTTGGTCTAAGCGATACCCGCCGGACTGGTTATCGCGGATCATATTTCCGAACGCAATTCATTGAAGACATAGCACCGAAGGAGGTGGGGAGAAATCCCCGCCTCCTTTTTTTGTGCCTAGACCTAAACCAATCGAACCTAATAAGTGGGAAATTCTTATCTGTTTTTTCCCACTTAAATACTATCATCTCATTCTCCAAGCGAGAACCTACTCTGGTTCAGTGACAGGACGCACTGGGATGTATCGATTTTGGGTCTGCATATAGTTTACAACTTGCTTGGCTCGTTCGATGCCGTAGTCCCTGTTTTGAGGCTTGAGTAAAGTCTCGATGATATTGAGGGTTGGCGGCTTGTCCATATAACCGTAAGTCAGTAACTGCATACGCTTCTTACCCACGTTGAGATCCTTCATAGTCTTGCCGATCTTAGCAGAATCGATACCTAGAGAATTGTAGCCTCTAGTTATCCGCATGAGTTCGTAATTCATCTTGCGTCGGGCTTCGATATTGTCATCGATGATCTGACGAACCGTATCTTCTGTCATCGGGACATTGCGTCGGAGCTGACCAAGCTCACTCTTCACGTTAGCGAATCGTTTGTTATGGTCCAAGAGATACCTCTCATACTGTCTCTGTAGATCAACCTCGTGAAAACGGGCAGGAGCAACTCCTTTGGAAAGCTCACCCATCATTCCAGAGAGTGACTGAGTCTCAAGTCCTTTTACGAAGTCCTTACCAATGCGAGGCGCGTAAGCTTCGCTGGCTATGAATTCAAAGAGCTTGTAAGCAACATCGATTGGATCATCTACTCCTTTGTTCCAAATAGGTTTGCCAGTGGATTGGTTAGTGTTGTTAGCTGCGTTGATCGCGGTTCCGGCTAAGATCTGAGTATCTAAGAACTGATCTTTAACATACCCTAAAGCGAAAGCGGCCCCCGCCTCACTGTATTCTCCGGCCCTGATCTTTTCCATAGAGCGGAGAACCGGATCGACGGTTCCTGCAAATGGGTTCAGGTAAGTGGCGTCGAATGAAGTCAGCTTACCACCTAACGTGAAGTAGTAGAATGTATGCCCGCGATAATATTCTGGGATACCTGCTCGCATGGCCTCGTCCTCGTGTTCGTCGTCTCCTATTCCTGTCATCGCTGCTGCGATCATGGGGACCGCAGAAGAAAGACCAGCTAACACGAACGTCATTGAAGACATCCGGAGGATCCCCCTCTGACGCATGACCGGATCCCCACTACGGAATTCCTCTAAACCTAGCTTATAAGTGTTGAAAGGAATACGGAACATCTCAGCCTTGAATCGGAGGAACGGCGCAAACATCAATCCAAGTGGAGACTTGGTTATATCTGTGATGAGCGGAGGTGCTTGGCTGTAAGACTGTGCCGTCATGAGAACTTTCCTCGCGGCTTCACGCTTACGCTGCATCGGAGACATCTGGCCGAACTTGCCTTCAGGATTCTGTGCCGCAGCCCTCTCAATATACCCCAACTCATGTTGGTAATACACTGCTTTGTAAGCAGCATCTAGAGCGGCGGACAGGTCTTGGGCTTTCTTCTCGATAGCAGCTAGAACTTTCTTAGGCTTGTCCAGCTTTGACTTTTCCATCAGCCCTTCAAGCTCTTTCTGGATACCGTCGGGATTCTGTTTTCCGTTGAGGAGATCTCTCATGACCCCTGCACGAAGTTCGTCTCCCATAACTCCAAGACCAATCATCTCAGTAACAACGGGATCGATCTCACCGTCTTTTCCGAACAGAGCTTTGAAGGATGCCCCGCCCATGCTAGTGAACATTTGGTCATACCTGAAGAAGCCTTGTGAGGTTCCAAAGATGAAGTTACCGATGGCGTTACGGAAGTAGAAACCAACGCTACCTAACGTCTTAGCAGCCATCGCTTTACCGCTTAGTTTAGAGGCTAAAGTAAACGCCCCGTTAACTAAACGTTCTGAAGTTCCAGCGTATTCTTGAATATAGGTATTGTTAAGGGTTTGCTGCAAAGCTTCTTTAAACTCTGGGTGAACATACATATCAGTCATCGGGTCGTTAGCCCCGTCTGTCTGACCCATTCTAACTGACTCCCAACCTGCATACTTCTTGCGGCTCTCATCTGTAGCAAACTTAGTTTCAGCACTGATGAGTAGACCTTCTTTCTCCCCCGCATAAAATTTAAGTTGCTCAAGGAAAGACTTCTGAGCTGCAATATTAGCAACAGTAGAGTAGGTCCGTAAGATTAAGTCTGTTCCGGTTTCTGCTCCATACTCTCCAAGAAGATCTCTGATTGGTTTAGGTAGGTCAGATCTCTTCTTGAAGTTATCAACCATCATCTTAAAGCCTGATGGCGACTGACCTTTGGTTTTAGCCTTTGAATCGTATTGTGATAAGAATGCATCCAGAGTCTGCTGCCCGTAAGAGTAGTGAGGGTTCTGGAGATTCAGCTTATCAAGTTCACGCCTAGCAAGTTGCTTGGCTTCTTGATAGGTCATCGGCTTCTTATTCTCGTCAGCATCCTTTTTGATTTTGTCAGCGGTGTCACTAATGAACTGTCCCTCAAAGAACCCCATCGCAGCTTCTCTAACGTCAGCATAACTAGCATCCTCTTTAACCATCTCAAGATAGTTTGAGTCAGTGAACATACGATAAGCCCTAGTTAGGTAGACCTCTCCAGTTCTGGAAACCTTTATAGAAACATCATCATTGAGTCCCATCTCAACCAGCTTTTTCTGGATTGGTATGATGTGGTTCTGACGAATCTCAATAATGAATGAAGCGAGATCTGGTGATGCTGCGGCGAGGTCTCGCAATGCTTTGTTTCTTTCTTCCTCAGCAATCTTTACTGCCTCATCATACGCCTTACCAATGATATTGTTCTTACCTTCTTTAGCAGCTTCGCGTTCTGCTTTTGCTTCGTCAGTTGTGATTACACCCGAAGACCTACGTGAGGCTATTTCGTCAAGCTTTTCGTCGTATGACTTATCGATAAGACCAAGACGTTCTTCAGAAACGAGTGAGTCAGATCGGTATCCTTGTGCTTTGGCAATAAGATCCATTGGGGCGTTATCATAACTCCCGTAAGTCTCTACGATCAGACGGTCCATCTTCCTCTTGAACTTAGTCATATTATCTTCTGCCGCCTTGCGGTAGAATGATCTGTTCTCAATTAAGCGTCGGTAAGGTTCACTGATCTCGCCTGTTACTAACTTGTTCAACCAATTCAGTAGCCTGTTCTCTGGACCTTTACTACCAATCTCAAGCATCGGCATCTCAAGTAGATCAACAACTGGGTTGAGATTAAGATCAGATTGAAGAGGGTTAGGATCTGAAGGCGCAGCAAACTGTAACGGTAAAGAGTTACTCTCAGCGGCTTCATCCGGCTCAACAAACTTCAAGCTAGTATTAGAAACTCCACTAGATGGTGGGAAATAGCTATCAAGCTTGCTCTGTGGAACAGGTTTATCTGTATCAATATCGTGAGATACTTCATTCCACTTGTAAGACTTACTGAGAACATTAATCTTAGGTGTAACACCTTTCTCTTTACTTACGATAGTGAATGGGTAGCTCTCATGCTCAGGTGCAGGAACCGCTTCCACCTCACCGTCAATTTCTAAGACGGCATAAATGTTTCCAGTCTTCCTGTCCAATTGCTGGAAAGTCTTGATGAAAGGTTCAGTGAACATATCACCCAACCCCTGTAAGATAGCGGGTCTACTAAGTTTACGGTCTCTAAGAGTTTTTGAAACGTAGTCGTTACTACCTGCTAAGATCGAAGCAATTCGGAAAGCTTGGATTTGTTTAGTCTCTTCTTTTTTCTGGTCCTCCTCCGACATCAATTTAATCTTATCTTTCGATGGAGAACTGAGAGTGTCTGATACACCAAGAGCTAACCTCGACACGAAATCTTTTCGGACAGGGAAGACGGAGTCGTCTGGCCCAAGAAGCTCTCGAAGGTTTCTGATATTCTGGTCGAGACCGTCTTTGATTTTAAGACGCCTAGATAATTTCTTTATAGATCCACTATTCGTTGTGTGTTCAGCTTCATTAGCGGCTTCAACAAGTATCTTGTTAAGGGTTGCTTTATTTAAACCATAGAAACGTGGGTTATCTGTGAGCTTTCGGAAGAAGTTTATAGATCCTACAGCCATCGTTGTTGATGAGAACATCTTAGTAACATCAGCAGATGTCAAAGCCATCAAGATCTTACCATTGTTCTTGGCAGAAATCTGATTAAGAGCGGCCTCCATCTCCTTAGCTTTAGATCTAGTCGAAGCCCAGAAGTAACCTTGATCAGAGAACTGGACAGGGTAATAAACACCACCCTTACCTGTTACGATTGTGTCTCCATCTAGTGTCACTTCCCCAGCGAATGCTGTGTCTGGCTGGTGTAACAGCACGCTTCGTCCTGCAAACTGTCTAATATCCTGACTAACTTTAATCACTCCAGCTTCACGTAGCTGATTAAATTTCTCTTGCTCTCTAAGATAGACATGTTCAATAGCTCCTTCGGGTGCTGCTCTTAGAATCTCATCCTCTATATTTTTATCTTCAGGGCTAGCGTAGAATGCGAAGTTCGCATCAGGATTATTAACATCAAAAGATTTTATGTTTGGCTGGCGGACGAACCCTGATTGGATAGCCCGCATCTCGTTGATCATCTTATTCAGAGCCACACCACCAGCACCCCCTAATCGCCTACGATTGGCAGCAAATCGACGGATAGCTGCTGCAAAGTATCTTTTCAGGATTGCGAGTAAGGAAGGATTGCTCTTCCAAAAACGAGTGTCCTCTTCAGTGGTGTAACCGCGAGTCGCTTTCTGAAGATACATTCTAAGTTTCTCTTCAGCGAGAATTCGTTTGGTTTGGAGAACGACTTCTGGGTCTTCAGATTTTAAACCGTCGTGGAATTCTTTGGCGAACGACTCATCCTTAGTGTTGGATGTATACTCTGCGAGGATGTCAAGGTAGTCCGTATCACTTAAAGTTTCTACGTATGCGTCAACCTCAGCTTGTGTCAGACCATTGAAGCTCGCGGTGTGTGCAAGCTCTTCATTGATCGACACACCAATTATACCCCTTGCCGCTAGATAACTATTGTGCTTAACTTTAGCAGCTAGCACGATTGGGTTAATAAAGATTGTGGATTCATCTTTACTAACAGCAGCGAGACTACCACCCATACCCTCAATCTTTGTCTTGATATTTATTGAAGGTGGAATAAGAGAGCGAATAAAATCTTTAACGCTCTGTGCATCAGACTGCTGGTCGGGGGATAAGCGATCAAAGAAGTCTTCTGGGAATGCTTCAGGCTGGACTTCTATAGGTGCTTCCTCCTCTACCCGAACGTCTTCTTCTACAGGCGCACTAAACAGTGCGTCGTTAACAACAGAAGATCCTAATGCTTTCGCGTTAGTAGTAGTTGATCTGCGTGTATTCTTCCCTAGATCCAAAACATCTTTGAAGGACTTAACATATTGATTGAGTTCGTTGGTGTTCACACCACGGAACATAGAAACCATTGAGTTAAGCGTGCGATCAAACACCTTAGTGCGAGGACCAGTTAACGTCTTAACGTAACTCTGGAAATCAGGAGACAAAAAGAAGTGAGCTACAAACTCGTCAAGGTTAACGAGTCCAACCTGAATAACTGGATTACGTTTTCCTGTCGCAGATACTTGCCTATCGTAGGCTTCGTTTACCTTATTAAATAAAGTGACTAGTCTTTTCTTCGCAGCTTTCTGTGTTGTGTTCAACGGTCTTCCCGTCTCTGCAATCGTATCAGAGACAACAGCGTGTGCGTATTCTTCAAGTAAAGTGTTTACAAGACCGCGACCATTGCCAGTTGCTTTGTTAATGAAAACAATATGATCTCCGTCAATAGACTTAACGTATTTACCAGCAATGTTGGTATCGCCTTGCCCGACTACAAACTTAACATTCTTAATAAACGCTTGATCCTCTAACAACAGTTTAGCAAATAGCTTATGGTTCGGGTTTTTATCTGACTCCGCAATCTTTCCAAGAGCAGATACAACACTGTCTGAGTTTCCACTTTCCAATCCAAGGTCTGCAATAACAACGTCGTTCGCTTGCGCGATACCACGTCTCTGAGCTTCCGATAACAAAGAAACAGAAAGGCGAGTTCGGAGTGCGCCATCAAGGGCGACCATAGTATTTAATGCTTCAGTCGAGTCTATAGTATCTCCCGTAATCTCAGCAAACAATGACTGGAACTCTTCAACGGCGGGTTTGTTTATTTGACTGACTCCTCTAGGACGACCAGCAAATCGCGAAACGATAAGGGCGTTCCTAAGATCAATACCTCTGGAAGATCCAGATTCTAATCCCGATACAAAACTATTAACTGACTTACGGACCCGACCGTTACTGGAAACCATCCATGACGACATGACCCCAAAAAGATCTTTGGGGCTGAGGCTTTTGACGACTTCTGCTACCTCGTTTGAACCGTCAAACACATTGTTTAAAACGAACTCATCAACAGATCGACGTAGGGTCTGGTCTTTATTTATGGAGTCGATAGCATTGTCAATAGAACTAGACATCACGTTCGCAACCACTTCAGGCTCTGCAAGTGTGCCGTCTGGCTCTCTTCCAAAATTACTGAAATAATCATCAGACCTTCTGGAATCGGTATCGAGGTCTCCGTCTTGCGGTAATGTCAATGCAGCTACGTCTCTATACTTTCGGGATACGTAGTCTTTTTGAGCCTTAAAGTTATCCGCAGCTTTAGATAAAACCGATGTAAATGTCGGAGGCGCAGTCCCGCTTAGTGCGGGATTGTTCTCAACATTCTGCTCTATGAACACTTCAAGAATCTTGCTGCTGCTGTATTCTCCAGCCCTGTCAATAGAGATTAAGGGTAAGAGTCGGCTAGCGGCTGCATCTACTTTGAGATCCATCCGGTTAAGAAGTTTACCAACTTTATCGGTAGGGTCTTGAATAATGTCCTGCTTTAACTCAAACATCCTTGCGTTAAATATAAATTGCTGGCGAGCAGCATCCATAGCTTGTTTCTGAGCATCCGAGTCGGAAGGGTCGGTGAGAGGCTCCATACGAGAATGAGCTTCAACGTTTCGCTCTTCTCCAGTCTTATCCAACTCCTTGCTGAATGAAGTTATGGATCTTTTGATTTCCGTTACACTACTGAAGTCTTCCTCCGTAGTTGCACCATTCTCAACGTCGAACTTCTTAACTCCAGTAGGGAGATCAACTGCTTTGAATGGGATGCTACCCAATATAGTAGTCTTTGCGTTATTGTAGTAATACTTCGGCGGGGCTTCAACAGGAGTAACTTTAGATTCAAGAGCTGCTCCGTCCGCCGTAAGCCCTACGACATCCTTTACATAATTATTCTCATCGAGAAGAATCGAAGGGTTAACATTAGAAAATCCTTTTGGAACAAAAACAGGGACTTTGGCCCGAAGCATCTCAGCCACAACAACAGGATCGTTACCGAACTGACCGATACCATACTCATCAACGAACCCAGTAACTTTACCCGTCTCGGTCTTTCCTGTCTGTGGGTTGAAGCGTGTTCGCACGGACACACTCTCAAAGCTTGACCCTGATACAGGTTTCTTTACTGCAACCGTAGGGTAAATTGTGTATACTGAAGAAGCGACGTAATCACTAAGAGCAAGTGGGTCAACATCTTCAGGGATCGGGATACCGTGCGTGTCAGAAGTAGTTAAATTGACTGGGTAACCTAGACTCGCTGATTCAACAACCTTCTTCTGGACAAAGGGGGCTAGATCTTCTTTTACAGGAACGTTGTCAAACTCAAGTTTGTTACTAGATTTTCGCCTAGCGTAACTCTTGGAGCTTGTGAAATCCCCACTTCGGTAATCCGCGTTGTGGGTCGTGACTTTCTGGCTTAGTGTTTCTAAAACATTCTCAGAGTTTGGCCCTACTTTTACAGTAGCGAGAGTGCGTTGGAGATCAGTGAAATCAATATCGATCCCCGCCTGAGCTTCTTTTCCTTGTTCTAATGACAGAGGAGAACCTTTGTCTGCAACGACTCCAATGTGTTCTGTGTTAAGGACAGAAGCTTCTACGAATTGTGCTGAAAACTTTTTAGCTTTCTTATTCTTTACGTTACCAAATTGGAAGTTTACTTCAGCTCTACTGACATCTGCGACTCTCTCTAAGAGAGTTGCACCTGCGGTAGTTTGCGATCCTGATACAGAATCTGGAACTAAGTCTTCTGCTGATTCCAACTTAATCTCGACTGGGGCTTTAGGTTGGGTCCTATCTGTAAGTTCGGCTATCCTGTTATCTAGATCTGCCAGTAATGCTTGCTTGGTAGCAATCTGTTCTTCATCCCTAACTTCAGCATTCTCTAATTCTTCTAATGCTTGTGCCTCAGCAGTCCTTTCTTGCTCCACTTCACTCAGCGCAGCTTGGTCATTAAGTATTGTTTGGTCTTCTTCTGTTGTCTCTGTCGGTAAAGGAGGGGGTTGGATCTTAGTTCTTTTCCGCTCTCCAATCTGTCTTAGGACTTCATTGGCAGTTGTTGGACTCCCATTCTTTGTTAAGTTGTCTGCAACATCTTGGTAGAATTGACCTCTAAGACGTGCGCTCTGGTCGGCTACGTCCATTGGGGTAACTTTGAGTTTTCGAGCAGCCGCTTGAACTGTTGGGACTCCCGCACCTAAGATACCACCAACCATAGCGGCGTGCATAGTATGCTGCCACCTCTCAAGAATAGGTGTGTCTTTGTTAAGAGCTACATCTTCAACGAACGAGGATACAAGCTGGTCAAGACCTTCTTCTAAACCTTCATCAAGAGCATTCTTTGCAATTTTACCGCCAGTGCGTAAGAACTGTGCGCTGTGCTTTTTAAGAGAATCTGCTAAGACAGTCTTCATTGCTCCTGACATAGCTTTATTAGTAATAGCTCCGGTGTTAGCAATAGCTTCTAAAACTTCTTTGGCTTCTTTGAAGCTCATACCTTTTAATAAGGCGTCTTCAACACCACCCCTACCAATTGCACTAAACGCAGAAGTGATTAAACCAGTTACA
>ERZ1046568.2381-NODE-2381-length-12320-cov-4.937790_pt1 | contig 12320 bp, 16 predicted proteins | sample MGYA00383092_ERZ1046568 | MGnify/ENA primary metagenome ERZ1046568 (study PRJEB29581, sample SAMEA5548362) | metagenome | biome: marine; feature: coastal; material: water | depth 1 m | study: Short-term variability in the microbial, nano- and picoplankton... | reverse complement strand
TAGAATAGTAGCAAGAGTCACGGTTTACTTAAACCTTTCGATGCAGAGCTTGGTGCTAACGTCTAAACGTTTAATGCAATTCGGTTATGTCTGACACATCATGCTCACCATGAGCTGAGTTTTGGAACTGGGTACGACTTTGACTACAAACTAATCTGCAAGAGAGTGAACATGAGTGGACCCCTAAGAGGTATAAAGGTTTTAGATTTTTCAACATTACTCCCTGGGCCGATGGCAACTTTATTTTTAGCTGAATCGGGCGCGGAGGTGATTAAGATCGAACGACCTGTCTCGGGTGAAGATATGAGACGACACCCACCGACATGGAGTGATAGCAGTATCAATTTTTCTCTTTTAAATCGAGGAAAAAAAAGTATTACACTCGATTTAAAAAGTGATTCTGATCGAGATTTATTAATCCCGTTGATCGAAACGGCCGATATTTTAGTAGAGCAGTTTAGACCTGGCGTGATGTCTCGTTTAGGTTTGGACTATGAGGCAATAAAAAAAATAAATCCTAAAATTATTTATTGTTCAATTTCTGGTTATGGCCAGAGTGGGCCAAAACAAAAACTGGCCGGTCACGATATCAATTATGTGGGCGACGCTGGCCTGTTGTCGTTAGGTTTAGGTTCAGTAGATGAGCCCGTTGTTCCACCAGCCCTCATCGCTGACATAGCTGGCGGATCTTACCCTGCGGTAATGAACATCTTATTAGCACTCAGAGAGCGAGACCTATCCGGATGTGGGTGCCATATTGATATTTCGATGACTGATGGTGTGTTACCTTTTTTATTTTGGGCGCTTGGTAAAACACAAGTGACCGGCGACAATCCAAAAAATGGGGGAGATCGTTTAACCGGCGGATCTCCGAGATACCAGCTATACCCAACGAGCGATGATCGATTTGTTGCAGCAGGCCCGTTAGAGGATAAATTTTGGTCAAAGTTTGTTGCGACTATAGGCTTGGCGATGCAGTATCAAGACGATTCGGTTAACGAGGAAGAGACTATTCGACAGGTTGGAGCTATTATTAAACGGCATACCGCGGCTCATTGGGAGCCTATCTTAAGAGAGGCTGATTGCTGTTGTTCTGTCGTTAAGACCGTTAAGGAGGCATTAGATGACAAGCAATTTAAAGCACGCGGTGTTTTTGATGAAATTCTAATGAGCAAGAGTGGAGATTCCATGCCTGCGATTCCCGTTCCAATTGTTAAAGCGCTGAGAAATAATGACGATCGGCAGAGGTATGCGCCGCTCGTAGGCGAGCATAACGATGAGTTTTTTAAGTAAAGCGATACTTGCTTGTCGAGTTCGCTTGATGGGTCGAGATCGGCAATAAATTTCCCAATTTTTCGTCGAAGTCGAGAGGCTAATTATTTCAGTTGACTCTGTTTAGCATTACTTTTAACCTATCCGTATGACATCTCAAATTTGGAGCGACAAAACAATGAAAGCACTGACCTTTATTTTATCTCTTGCGTTCGTATTTGCCTGTTCATCAGCCTTTGCGGGTCCTGCAGGAACTCCTGGTCCCAGCAAATATTCGGGTGCCAACATCAAGCCTGTTGAAGACAAGCCCAAAGAGACTGAAGAGTCGTCTGAGCATCAGCATTGAAACCAGGCTAAATGAAATGAAAATAGCCGGTTTAGCCGGCTATTTTTTTAGATATCCTACAATTTTTGTTCGGACGGTACTTTAAAGACAGTGTTATCTATTAGATTTTTTCAAAGGTTAATTGTGTTTAAGTGGTCTGTTCTTATTCTGATTTTTGGCGCGTTCTCTTTCAGTCAGGTTTTTGCTGATGAGGATACTACTGCCGGTATCCAGGAGTACCGGGATTTGCTGGATGACGTTAATCCGGCAGAGTTGTGGATTTTTTCGGGGGAAGAACTCTGGTATCGCAAAGCAGGGCCTAAAAACGCTAGCTTGGAGACTTGTGATTTGGGTAAAGGACCCGGAGTAACAGTAGGGGCCTATGTTGAATTACCTCGGTTCTTTTTTGACGCGCAAAAAGTGATGGATCTTGAGCAACGCTTAATCTATTGCCGAACATTAATTCAGGGATTTTCTCGCGCAGATGTTATCTCGTATCCATTTACAAAAAGAGGCCAAGAGACATCGGAAATTGAAATGTTGGTGGCGTACATTGCATCTGAATCTAGAGGGTTGCACATGAATATTCCATTGATGCGGATCGAGGAAAAGCGAGTATACGAATTAGGAAAACAATTCTTCCATTTTAGGGCAGGTTCGCATGATTTTGGTTGTATAACTTGCCATAGCGGCGATAACCAGAGGATCAGGCTGCAGGAGCTTCCAAATTTTAGGAATAAGGACGAAGCCAGTAAATCATATGGCTCATGGCCTGCTTATCGAGTGTCGGCGGGAGAAGTCCGCACCATGCAGCACAGACTCTACGATTGCCTTAGGCAACAACGATTTCCCGAACCAATTTACGGGAGCGATTTGATGACTGCATTAATCATGTTTTTGGCAAAAAGTGCTGATGGCGGTCTATATGAAGCACCCGGGATAAAGCGTTAGAAATGTTTAAAGGTAATCTACTTATTCTCACTGTATTAGTCGGGCTATCATCCTGGTTTAATTCTCCGACTGTGTTAGCGGCTGAGTTCAACTCACCCGATCTGAATGACCTACTTCATGGTGGATTACAGAGCAAAGGGCCGGTTAACTTCACTAAGTTTTTTGACCAAGATTCGACACAGAAATTTTGTAGCGAACTTAAACCAGTGGTCAGCGGTGACGAAGCTAAGCGCTTGATGAGTGATAATTTAAAAGGGATTAAATTTTTGGAAGATGGTGCCTATATCGGTGATTGGGCTCGTGGTGAGCTCATAGCCCAAAGCGGCAAGGGTTTGAGATTTAATGACTTGGAAAATACTAAAAATGGCGGTAACTGTTACGCCTGCCATCAGATCCAAAAAGAGGAATTGGCGCACGGCACTCTTGGCCCATCGTTATACAGATATGGTGAAATACGCGGCTACTCGGATGAAGTAATTCGCTATACCTGGACTAAAATTTTTAATCCTCAGGCACTTTTGATTTGTTCAAATATGCCCCGTTACGGCCATAATAAAATCCTGTCAATTTCGGAGATGAGGGATATTATGGCTTTGTTGTTGGATCCTGAGTCTCCGGTAAATCAATGAAGATAAGGCCTTTGTGTGACGCTTTCGCGTAGGGATTTTTTACTTGCCATGGGCGCTGCTGCAGCGGCGGGACTTCCTGTATCAGACTTGCGAGCGCGAACAAACCCACAAATAAATGCACTCTACGATATTAAAAAATTTGGGAATGTTCATCTTTTGCATATGACTGATTGTCATGCTCAGTTAAACCCCGTTCATTATCGAGAGCCCAGCATGAATTTGGGTGTTGGAGACGCATTCGGAAAGATGCCACACATTGTCGGTGACTCTTTGCTTAAAGCTGTGGGTGTTCCTGCGGGTAGCGCTCTGGCGCATGCATTTTCTTGTCTCAATTTTGAGGAGGCCGCAAGCGTATATGGTCGCCTTGGTGGTTTTTCTCATCTCAAGGTGCTCGTTGACAAGTTTCGCTCAGAGCGACCTGGCGCGTTATTGCTTGACGGAGGAGATACCTGGCAGGGTTCTGGAACGGCGCTTTGGACTAACGGTCAGGATATGGTGGACGCTTGTTTGCTTCTTGGAGTTGATGTCATGACGGCTCATTGGGAAATGACGCTTGGCGCAGACCGAGTGCAACAAATTGTCAATAGTGACTTTTCTGGGAAAGTTGATTTTATCGCTCAAAATATTAAAACTTTTGATTTTGATGAGCCCGTCTTTGATTCGTTCATGGTCAAAGAGATGAATGGCGTTCCAGTCGCTATTATAGGTCAGGCTTTTCCTTATACGCCGATCGCAAATCCCGGCTATCTTATTCCGGATTGGAGTTTTGGGATTAGGGAGTATGAGTTACAGCAATTAGTAGATCGTATTCGTCGGCGAGGTATTAATACGGTTGTGTTGCTATCACATAATGGAATGGACGTTGATTTAAAGCTGGCCTCTAGAGTCACAGGAATTGACGCTATTCTCGGCGGGCATACACACGATGGAATGCCAGTTCCTGCGATTGTTCCAAATCAATCTGGAAAAACCATTGTGACTAACGCGGGGAGTAATGGCAAATTCCTTGGTGTCCTAGATCTATCAGTTACTGATGGCGGTGTCGCAGATTTTAGATACCGGCTCGTACCCGTGTTCTCGCAATTTCTCGATGCCGATCAGGAGATGGAGGATCTGATTGAAAGGGTGAGACGTCCATTTAAAGACAAGTTACTGGAACCCTTAGCGGTAACTGAGGGGCTATTGTATCGAAGAGGCAATTTTAACGGCAGTTTCGATCAGCTGATTTTAGATGCATTAATTGACGAGCTCGAAGCGGATATAGCATTCTCTCCGGGATTCCGTTGGGGGACTACACTTTTGCCTCAAACGACGATCACCATGGAGTCGCTCTTAGAGCATACAGCCACAACGTATTCTCATAGCACCTTAACTGAGATGACCGGCGATACAATAAAATCCATCTTAGAGGATGTAGCAGATAATATTTTTAATCCCGACCCGTATTATCAGCAAGGGGGCGATATGGTTCGTGTTGGAGGGATGAGCTATACCATTGATCCATCTGCGGCAATGGGATCTCGTATTTCAGAGATGCGTCTTGGAAGGAAACTGATCGAACCGTCAAAAAATTATAGGGTGGCTGGTTGGGCTCCGGTCAACGAGGGTGCAACAGGAGAGCCTATTTGGGATCTCGTTGCGCGCTGGTTGAGAAATAAAAAAACAGTTCCAGTTCAGGTACCTAATGTGCCTCGTATTAAAAATGTTTCTTACAATCCAGGTGTAACGGATCGTTGTGGCTAGGATGCTTCTCTACTTAAACCAAAACTGTTCAAACACTGAGTTAGTTTCTTTTATCTGATAGGGATGGTATGCCATTAATCCATCAAGCTCAGCGATATCTTCGAAGAGCCATTAGGTATCCTTGCTTGATTGCCATATTGATTCTAGGTTTACTCATTGCCGTTTTAATGTGCCCGCTCAAAGGGGTCTTGTTAAAGCGCATGGTTGCGAAGTATTGGTTTCAAGGGCTGTTGTGGATGCTCGGAGTTAGGCATGACATAAAAGGAGTTAACTTTGACGCAGCAGGCAGATTTTTCGTTGCCAATCATATTTCCTGGCTGGATATAGCGGTCATATCCGCGAGCATGCCGATTTGTTTTGTGTCCAAATCTGAAGTTCGACAATGGCCGCTCATTGGATTGTTAGCGCAATTTGTTGGAACGATCTTTATAAAGAGGGCTAGCCGTCGAGAAATTAAAGAGGTCAATGGACGTATTTATACTACTTTGATGTTAGGTCATTCGGTGTGTGTTTTTCCGGAGGGCACCACGACGCGAGGGAATAGCTTGGCGCCATTTCATTCTTCAGCCTTTCAAGCAGCTCTTGATGCTAAAGCAAAGGTCACACCAATTTCTCTGAAATACCTCGATGCAAATCGGGTTCAGACAGACCGTATCGCGTATGTCAATGATATGACTTTTATGCGTTCTCTGGATCAAATCATCGTCGAGAAATCCCATGTGGCTCAGGTAACGTTTTTGCCGTCCATCGAGGCCCAGGGCATGAAAAGAGGTGACGTCTCCGACATGTCCAGAAGCATGATTTCTTCGTCTTTATTTAATTGAGGCGATACGTTTTAGCGTGGAGTAAATTGTGGTTAAATCAGCCTCTAAACCGTGTTCTTTAATGGCTTCGTCAAAAATTGAACGGGTTGCACCTCCAACTTGGCTTGGTGTTTTATAATTTTCTACTTCGCTTATCCAAAGGTCGAGGTCCTTTTTCAAAATGGCGTTACTTGCCCCAAAATTGAATTTACCACTGAGAATGTTGTTGGGAATAAATACCTGACTGGATCGGCTTAATCCAGACGAAGCGTTGATGACCTCAATCATTTGGCTCGGATTCAATCCGGCCTTTTCGCCAAGTGTTAACGATTCTAGTGTTCCGGCGAGCTGCATGAATAAATTTATATTGTTCACTAATTTCATGACTTGGGCCATTCCAGCATCATCGCCCACATAGAACTGTTTTTCACTCATGTGCGGATATACTTTTTGACATAAAAAATCATAAGTCGCCTTATGACCGGAGCACATTACAGCCAGTGTTGCGTTTGCGGCTCCGGCAGGGCCACCAGAGATGGGAGAGTCTAGAAAATGGATATTTCGCTCCATTAAGGCTTCCGAAACCTCTTTTGCATATTGGCTACCTGTAGTTCCAAGGTTAACAATACTTTGAACGTTTGAACCTTGAATGATGCCTTTGCTCGGATCTAGAGCGACAAAGTGTGCTGCTTCTAATGATGGTAAGCACGTAAAAATAATATCTGCTTTGTTTGCTACGTCTTTTGGCGAGTCGCATTGGTGAGTCTTACTTCCCTGTAGCGACGCATATCTTGCAGGTTCGAGGTCGTATAGATACATGGTTAATTCACTTTTGAGCATATTGCTTGCCATCGGAAGCCCCATGGATCCCAGTCCAATAAATCCGAGTGTCGTTGTGTTTGAATATGTCATTGTGAGTATCCAGTGAGTGGTTCTTTTTGGTTCATCAAATGTAATTAATTATCAATTTCAATGGGTAAGTCTTGATCGCGACCCCATTCATCCCATGATCCATCATAGATCTTCCATTTGGATTTCCCAATACGATCTAAAGCGAAACCAAGAATGCAGGCAGTGAGCCCTGATCCACACGTGAGAATGATTGGTTGATCGACGTCTATACCTGACAATTTGAATGTCTCTTCCAGATCTGCTTTTGATAATAGTTCACGCGTTTCGCTGTTCAGTAGGTTAGCCCAATATAGATTAGCGCTTCCAGGGATATGTCCAGGTCGTGTTCCTGGGTAGCGATCGGCTTCTTTACCTGAAAAACGACCGAGGGTTCGGGCATCAAGAATTGTTTCTCCTTTTGTTGAGCATGCGAGAACCTCCTCTTTCTTTGACAGTAAATCTCGGGTCTCGTTAATTCTAAAATCACTTGGCTCACGACTTACTCTCTTGTCGGTAGTCGGATTTCGACATTGTTTCCATCGGTGCAGCCCTCCATCGAGGATGGAGACGTTATCGTAGCCGTATAGCCTAAACAACCACCAAACACGCGCCGCGCTATACAAGCCAGGCGTGTCATAGGCAATGACATGGGTGCTGTTGTCAATGCCGAGTTGTCCAACTTTCTCGCTAAAGAGATTCCTATCGGGGACTTTTCGTGGAAGCGGGTTATTCGGATCAGCGATATCGCTTAAGTCAAAAAAAATCGCGTTAGGTATGTGCTGTTCCGTGAATTCTTTTTTCGCATTACGGCCTGTATCTGGTAGATGAACGGTCGCATCCACAATACAAATATTATCGTCATTGAGATGGTCATATAGCCATTGCTGTGAAACTAAAGGTCCTGGATATTCAGTTGGCATATTGTGTCCCCCTCGCTAAGTCTAGCAATACTGCTCAACAGCCTTGGATTGGTTCAGTGAATATCGGTTGCCATGTGCCCATCCCACCGGAAGTGCTCGAGCAATTAAACTAAGGTCTTCATCTGACAACTTTTTTGTCGCGCCCTCAGCTAGTTGTTTTAAGTGTTTAACAGAGCGCGTGCCTGGAATGGGAATAATGTTCTTTTCTTGGTGTAGCAACCAGGCTATTGCAAGGCCGGAGGCGCTGATATTTAAGTCTTGTGCGATATTTCTGAATTCATTTGTCGCATCAATATTTCTGCCTAGATTAGGTTGGATGAATCGCGGGTTCTCACGCAGGAAATCCATGTCAGAGATGCGGTCTTCTGTGTGTGGATCGTCGGTTAATAGTGATCTTCCAACAGGTGAAAAGGCTACAAAGGCTGACCCCAGGGATTTGGTTGTTTGTATTAAGCCCAACTCCGGGTTTCTCGTCGAGAGAGAATATTCGGATTGTACGGCTGCTACGTGAGCTACTGAGTTGGCAACTTTAAGGGAGGAGGGTGCTATTTCCGAGAAACCAAATGCTTTAATCTTTCCCTCCTCTACCATTTTACTCATTGTGCCTGCGACTTCCTCGATAGGAATTGTTTCATCACGACGGTGAATATAGTACAAATCTAGCGTCGAGATTCCCAGTCTGACTAGGGTTTTTTCTAGTTGATCGCGAATATGTGCTTCGCTATTATCGAAGTAGCGCTCCCCCGTTTCCTTATTACGACAGATGCCGACTTTGGACGCGATAGTGAACAGTTTGTCTTTTAATTTCCCTTGCCGATTGAGGAACGTTCCAATGACTGATTCCGAACGGCCGTTACCATAAACATTTGACGTGTCAATATGGTTTATACCAAGATCTAACGCTGAAGAGAGAATGTTGCATGACTCCTCGTCTTTTGCTGGGCCGTAAAAATTAGAAAAAGATAGGGCGCCAATCCCGATAGCAGACACCTCTGGTCCGTGTATTCCGAGTTGTCGACTTTTCATTAGATCTCCTGGATAGTGAGTTGATGTTTTGGTGGTTACGAAGGCAGCGATCCGTCCAATACATATGTCAGTATTTGTACAATTTGTTCTGGCGTTTCAGCGACTGCCAACGCTGCAGCATCAATTTCTTTTAGCGCATGTTGATGCTCTGGTTGGTGAAGTACAATTAACGACTTACCATTTGCGACTGCATAGCCAGCATCAAAAGCTGCATTCCATTGTTTGTATTTTTCGCCAAAACACACGACAACAATATCAGCATCCTCGATGCCTTTTCGTGTTCGAATAGCATTGACCTTCGCACTTTTGTGATCATGCCAAAATTTGTTAGATTCTGAGCCTAGTATGTTCACGCCACAGTCATCACTGGATTCGTGGATTGTCACTGGGCTTAAAAATGTGATTGGTTTTTCCGAGCATCTGGTAGTGATGGCTGAGCGCCATTCAGTGTGAATCTCACCTGACAGGTAGACTTTTAAGTGCATAGTTTTTATCCCTTTAATGTGACTTATTCGTTTATATTAGTAATCGTTTATTTTATCAGTGTAAGGTATTCACTATCCCTATTCTGTTACGGGAAATTTTTATCAATTAATGGCTAGGCGGGTTAGGGGTTATGCATGCTTAATTTTAGAACTTATTTTCGATTTATTTTGCTATTTTTGTTTCTGCCGAGTCCTCATATGGGGTTTTCGCAAGGGTTTTATTTTGGCTCTTCTATTTCTCACAGTGAGGCGGATTACGGCTCGGATATCATCTTATCTGGAGGGGCAACCCTTGATGACCAAGAGAGTGGTTATAAAATCTTTGGCGGATATCGAGCTAACTCATTATTATCCATTGAGGGACATTACGCCGATTTTGGTGAGTTGGTGCTCGTCATGCCAAATGGCGCATCAATCACGCAGGGTGCATTAAGTAGTACTAACACGACTGGGGTTACGAGTAGTACTCGTCTTGAGCCTACCTCATTAGGTTTAAGTGCGATCCTCACGGCTCCGTTTGAAACGGTTCAACCTTACCTTAAAGTCGGCATTCATCAATGGGATACATCTCGAGTTGTAGGCACAGGTAGTGCCACTATATTCGCAACAGAGATTGACGGGACGGATGTGCTTAGGGGCGTCGGCTTTGACATTCCTGTTACGGACCTTTTTTCTACGCGTTTAGAGTACGAGGTTTATGACTTCGATGATGACAAGCTGACATTATTAAATTGGGGAGTTTTTCTAAAATTTTAGGGTGTCCCAAAGTTTAGATTTTTAAGACACCCTTATTGGATGAAGATTTACTTGGCAGGTCAGACAGGGCCGACAGCCATCTGTAATTTCCTTATAGAGTCAGTTGAATAACGGGTCGCACGAGCTTTCAGTTTGAGTACTTGCCGATCGGTTTTTATCGCTAAATCATCTATTGCGTTATAGAGGTTAAGCCCTGTCGATTCGCAGAACAGATCCCTACCAAATAAGTGCAACTTTGCTTCTGCTTTGTGTTCGTTTTTCGATACAGAGAGAATGATGCCGACTTTGATGGGATGGTCAAAATGGCGCTTTATCGGTCTTAATTTATTTCGCAGATGCGATTCGATACCAGGAGTGATATTGAGGTGGTGAGCTGAGATATTTAAATGCATTGAAAGGCCTCCTTGTTGAGGAGTTTCACTGATGACGGTAATTAAACCTTGCATAAATTACGCTTGATTATCGTCACCATCTGAAACGGTTAGCCACTGAGTGGGCAACAATACTTAGCTTTTTATCTACAGTAAGATCCCTTTTCAGACCTTATCTATAGTAAATACCTTGTATCAATCCGTGTCAACTGGTTTGTGACCTTCCACATGAAGTGAAATAGATTTTTAAGTTACCGAGACATTGAACAGACATTGCAGTCAGCGGCGAGGAGAGAGGGTGTCTTAGCTAAGATTGGCAGCCTACAACCCTCGTTACTACTCAGCCTTAGATTGCAGCTCCTTTATCAAGTTTTGTTGCTCTTGAACCATAGTTCTTAGTTCATTTACTGATTGAGAGAGCTCGTCCACTTTTGCTTCGAGGGCCAAGTCATGTCTGAGTTTTTCGACCACTCCATCTGTTTCGAGTTTCGATATTTCGACCCGGATACCTGCAATTTGGTCTAAAAAGTAATCGACCCAAGGGTCTCTTTCTTTCGCTAGTCCCTGAGTTAGTGGGCTGACAAAAAGTGTGATAAAAATTACTGATATAAATGTCTTTTTAATCATGCTTGGAATATCTTTTGATTATTGGTTATTTAAGTAATGAATCTGGAGTCGAGGATAGGTTGTGGACCACAATAGTGTTCCTGTCGATCAACTTTGCTACCGTTGGTGCGATTGTAGTGGTCCATTCTTCGCTTTCATAGACCGCTTTGTAGAGCTCCTTTTTGTGGTCTACGCTCTCGAACCTTCGGATCCAAACGAACGTATTCCCATCGTTAACCGAGCTAAGCGAACGCTCCCCATCGGACACTAAAAATGAATCGGTACTATCTAGCACGAAACTTGCCTTAATAACCATTCCTTTACCTCGCTGAAAAGGAATAATCGTTTTTTCCATGAACTCCACCCATTCATTCATTTTTCCTGGGACGACTTCGTAAACTCGTAATTCAAAGAATGGTTTCATACTGCTCCTTTTGAGTTATACATTTTTACTCGTTAATGGCGAACAGTACCTCATTTCTTCTAAAAAGGGGTAGCGTCCATGGCGGATTGTAAAATGCATAAACTGCAGACCCTTTTACGCGCATGTTGTTTTCGCTTATGAACTCTTTAAGTGTGCTCTCGTGGCGCATCACATTTTTTGAGGTATTTGAACCGGAAAACGTGATGCTAATAAACTTCTGTGCTGCTTTTTCAACAAGTTTTATCTCTAAGCTGTTGGGTTTAGGTAGTGTCTCCAATGTAAATTCGGCCGGTATGTTAAAACCGGTTGTCCATTTGGTTCCACTAGCAATCTGTTCCACCGGGGCGGTCATTGCGATTTGAGTTTTGTCGCTATTGCCTCCTAAATTTTTTAAATCCCTGGGTGGCGTATTGTTTCCGAAGATAAAGTCAGCGAGTATTTTAAATCCGGAGCTTATTGCTTCTTCTCTTGAACCTGACGTTGTAACGTTGGCAACCAGTCTCGGTGCGTATTGTCGTATTTCAATGGCGGCGTGCTTCTCTAACACCTCGTATGTTGGTCGTTCCACATTACTCATAATTGGCCCAGCGGCTAAACCTCCTAATAAAATTATGGCTACGAAGGACAACGCGATAGTCCTCTTTCTAATGGACATGCTTGGTCGACATTGTCTTGTAACCGAATAGAGCGAGCATGAGCCACCCCCCCATGATTGTAATCCCTCCGGCGGGGGTGATATTGACAAGAGCTGGTAATTTGAATGTGACAGAGGCGTAAATACTAAAACTAAATAGCACGGTCCCCAATATGAACAGCCTACCGCTCCAGCGGGCTAAAGCGAATCTTGTGGGTTGGACGTTAGCGAGTTCGACTAAACCTACGGCGATTACTGCAACGGCGTGGACTTGATTATATCTGACCGCAGTCATCAGAAATCTAAAGTGTTCCTCCGTTATGGTTTCACGGAGAGCGTGTTCAGCATACGCCCCAAACGCAACTGAAATGAACCCGAGTAATGCTCCGAGACATAGAATCATATTAAACCCCTAACTTAATTTGTTTTTACACTTCTCACTCATTTTTAAAGAATCTTTATTCCGACCTTTAAAGATACTTAT
>ERZ1046568.2367-NODE-2367-length-12373-cov-8.574931_pt1 | contig 12373 bp, 10 predicted proteins | sample MGYA00383092_ERZ1046568 | MGnify/ENA primary metagenome ERZ1046568 (study PRJEB29581, sample SAMEA5548362) | metagenome | biome: marine; feature: coastal; material: water | depth 1 m | study: Short-term variability in the microbial, nano- and picoplankton... | reverse complement strand
CATTAAGGATTTCTTGTTCTGAAATAATTTGATTACTCATTTTTTATGTATTTAAATTTAATTATTAATATGTTTTTAATTCGTTTTAGGGTTTAGCTTAAAAAACTCAATAAAACTATCTGGATTTTCGACAATTCCCCGCTCAGAAATTATTTTTATGTCAATATTTCGTTCTTTTGCTTTCAATGCAAAATCTTCTAATATTTCGATAATATCATTATCCAAGTATCTGGTTTTTCTAACATCTAATTCTAAAAAAGTGTCAATAGGTAAGCGATCTAATTCTTTTAAAATAGCTCCTTTATTGAAAAAGGTAACTTCTTCAGCGAGGGTCATTTTAATTTTATGTTTGCCGTTGCTTTTGTCTTCAATATGCAAAAAGTGAGAATTTTGGAAACTTTTAATAAGTATTACAACAATTCCAACGGCTAATCCCATACCAATTCCAAATAATAAATCTGTAAAAACAATTCCTAAAACAGTAACTGTAAAAGGGATAAACTGTTTCCATCCTAATTGGTACATTTGCTTAAAAAGTGCAGGTTTCGCTAATTTATAACCAACAATTAATAAAATTGCAGCCAAGACTGATAAGGGTATTTTATTTAATAAATTCGGAATTAAAATAACAGAAATTAATAAAAAGAACCCATGAATTATGGCAGACATTTTACTTCTACCACCAGATTGAATATTTGCAGAACTCCTTACGATTACCTGAGTTATAGGCAAGCCACCTATCAATCCAGAAATAATATTTCCAGTTCCTTGAGCAAGTAATTCTCTATTTGTTGGCGTTACATTTTTATGTGGATCTAATTTATCTGTAGCTTCTACACACAATAAAGTTTCTAAACTAGCAACCAATGCTATCGTAAATGCCACAACCCATATCTCTGGATTCGAGATTGCTCCAAAATTTGGAAAACTAAACTGACTTATAAAAGAGTCAAAGTTATCAGGTACAGGAACACTTACTAAATGAGAAGCGCTAATGCCATATTTAGATTCAGAGTCTGTAACAAAAAAATAAATAATACCCGCAATAACAGCAACTAAAGGCCCTTGTATTATGTTGAAAAATTTTCCTTTTTTTGATAGGAAATTACTCCAAAGTAATAGAATTCCTAAACCGATAAGACCAATAATAGTAGATCCCAAGCTAATATTATTAACAGTTTTAAAAATTTCTGAAAATGTATTTTCACCATCTACTTGAAAGAAGGCAAAATCCCCTTCTGGATCGATATCATATCCAAAAAAATGAGGAATTTGCTTTAAAATAATTATGATTCCAATTCCTGTTAGCATTCCCTTTATTACAGATGAAGGAAAATAATAACCAATAATTCCTGCTTTTAAAAAACCAAAAATTAATTGAATTATACCTCCTAATACTACAGCGACAAGAAAGTTCTCATAACCACCCAAAGTACCAATAGCAGTAAGAACAATAGCTGCTAAACCTGCAGCAGGACCACTTACTCCTATTTTAGATCCACTTATAGAGCCCACAACAACCCCTCCAATAATTCCTGCAATTAATCCCGAGAAAAGAGGAGCGCCACTTGCTAATGCAATACCTAAACATAAAGGTAGAGCTACGAAAAAAACAACGATACTTGCTGGCAAGTCATTTTTAATATATTTAAACATAGATATATGTATTTTGTCTCTAAATAAATTTATTTAGAGTAATTTAAAAGTTAAATTTTGTTGATTTGTTTTTAATGAACGGAGCTATTATGAAAACAATTCTGGAGGAGGGGTTGTAATTTTTGAATACTCTGATGTGTAGTTTTTTGATTTAAAAATGATATTTTTCTTTTTTTGAATACCATTCAATATAAAATCACTAAAATCTTCTGATGGATGAATCTTTATTTCTAAATTCTTTGCCGATTCTTTACCTTTATTTTCCTCTTCTTCATTCATATCAAGAAAAAACTCAATATTTTGAGTATCATCAATGAAACAGATAACTCCAGGAGATATTATTAAAACTGAAAACAGCAAGGTAAAAAAAAGGGCTATTCGAATTCGTATCAATTTTTATCTAATTATTTAATAATTTTATATCGGTAGCAATAATCCAACCAATTTCTCCGTCTGCTAATTTAATCTTTTTCCAATTATCTACAAGATCTAGGACAACAACTTTTGTGCCTTCATGCAATGTAAATACTTTTTCAGAATTTAAGGTAGGTGCGTTTCTTACAGTAGTTTTTTCTGCAAAAACAATCGCTTCTTTATTGTTAACAGAGGTGCTATGTTGATTGTATGTAATAAACAAAGAACATAATAATAAGATGAAACAACCCATGCTTGTGGCAAAATAGAAACGTTTTTTTGATGGTACTGCAGCAAAATAGAATGCTAAAAACAGCACACTAGCAACAAACGAAAAAACGATGACCACTATAGCCCATTGGTTATGAGACAGTTTTTGTAAATAATTGGCATTAAATTTTTGTAAAATAGTTTTAGGTAATTCTTGAATGTTGTCAAAAGCCAAGCGTTTTGCAAATACCAGGTTTTTTTTAACATCTTCATTTAGAGGGTTTAGTTTCAAAGCCTTTTCATAATAATAAATTGAAGGGCCAACTTTATTTAGCTTGTAGTAGCAGTTGCCTAAATTATAATACAATTCGGCAGATACTAAATCTTGAGATTCTATTTTTTTATAGTTTTCAATTGCTGCTTCGAAATCATTGGTTTTGTATAAGTTGTTTGCAGAAACAAATAAGCTATCCACATTTTCTGCAGTAACAGAATTGGTTATGACCAACAGTAAAAAGAATATCTTTTTCATTTCTATAATTGTTTATCTAATTCAACGATAACTTGTTTTGCTCTTTCAAACTCCTCTTTCATTTCTGAGTTTGATATGGGTGTGTAACGAGCAAAGTCTGATTGTTTTAACACCTCAACAAATTCATTAATTGTTGTAGAATTTATATTTTTATTTTTTAAAATTTCAGTAATTTTATCTCCACTAATGTCCGCGGTTTCAATACCCAACTTCGCTTTTAAATAATTATGCAATGCACGCTCTAAAGCTTCATAAAAAGCCTCTTTTTTCCCGAGTTGTTTTCTAGCCTCAGATAAATATTTCTTCGCCAACCTTTCTGCTTTTCTTAATTTATTTCCAATAAGGTCATTGTTTTTTTCATCGTTTCTTTTCGCTATCAAAATAACAATTGGAATTGTAAGTAGTGGCAGAAGTAATAAAACATAAAATAAGTTAGATTTGAATAAATCATTAATATTTTTGGGTTTGAAGTTGCTTTTAGTTTGAATATATCTAAAGTTTTTTCCAGTAGAAACTACATTTTGTTTAAGAACTGTACTTGAATTTACAATTGGTTTTAACTCTTTTCCTTCTAAAACATTGACAAAGAAATCTTCCGCGAGGATAGTGTGGTATTTTTTTTCTTTTGGGTTGAAATAAGAGAATGAAATATTTGGGATTTTATACTTTCCTTTATATTGAGGAACAACGGTATATAAATCTGAAACTGAACCTGAAATTCCAGAGGAATTTACACGGACTTTTTCTTTCCTTTCTGGTTGGTATTTTTCCAACTCAACAGGGGTTGTTATTTCTGGTAATTCAAATAATTTAAGGTTTCCTTTACCAGAAACCATTACTTTTATTTGAGAACTTTCGTTCGCTTTTAAAACCTCTTTACTTAAGGTAACATTAAATTTAAAATCCCCAACAGCACCTGTAAAATCCATTGGTTTGCCTTCTATAGGAAGGCTCTTAGGAAGAATTGTTTTTTTAGCTGATGCAAATTCTTTTGTAATATTTCGTGTAATTGCATTCCCAAAAAAATCGGCTCTTCCTGTTGGAACTCCAATAACAATATTCATTTTCATTGGGTCGATGTTCAGTTTTCCTGTTTTTGTAGGGACTAATAAAGCCTTTTGCAATACAATATATCTGTAATTTTCCCCATTATATTTCCCCATTTTTACAGGGAAATCATTTATTTTAATATTTTGATTCCAAAAACCATTATACTGAGGAGCTTCTGTTACACTAGTGTCATAAACACTAATATTTTCACTAACATAGAGCCTGTATTCTACATAAATTCCCTCACCAACATAAGGTCTAGATTTAGAAATTTCTGCAACCAAGTGAATGTTTTGCTGTGCAACATAATTTGGGTCATTTGAATCTTTTGGAATAGCCACAGCATCTACAACAATAATTTTTATAGGTTTAGATTCTATCGTCTTTCCTGCAATATTGATACTTGCTTTTCCAAGAACCAACTCTCCTTTTATTTTTGGTTGAATGATATAAGTATAAGATTGAGAAAAACTTACTGTTCCATTTATCCAAGATTGACTTACTGATTGGCTTGGGCCTCCTACGACTTTAAAATTAGCAAATTTAGGAGGAGAAAAGTTGTCTCCTCCTTGTTTGTTTATTGAGAATTCAATTTTTAATCGCTGGTTTATACCCAACTTATTCTTACTCACTTTTGCTGTTAAAGCCACCTCTTGAGCAGATATGGCAAGCGAAAACAAGCTTATAAACAACGGTATGTAAAATTTCAACTTCAAGTTCATTTTCTAAGGGATGCTAATTTACCAATCTTTTTCTTGTTTTACTTTTTGCCCTTTTGATTTTTTCGCATTCATTTTCTTTTGGGTTTTTTTCTCTTCGTTATTTAAACTTTCTAATAATTGTTTAATTTGTTGAGGAGTCATCTTTCCCTGTTGAGGCTTTCGTTTGTCTTTCTCTTTGTTTTCGTTTTTGTCTTCGTTTTTGTCTTTCTCTTTGTTTTCGTTTTCGTTTTTGTCTTTGTTTTTGTCTTTGTTTTCGTTTTTGTCTTTGTTTTCGTTTTTGTCTTTGTCTTTGTCTTCGTCTTTCTCTAATAATTTTTGAGCAACGGCTAAATTATATCGAGTTTCGTCATCATTCGGATTGCTTCTTAACGAGTTTTTAAATGCATCAACAGCTCCTTGGTAATTTTTAGACTCCATTAGAGCATTTCCGATGTTATGGTACGCTTCTGCTTTTGTGAATTTGTCTTTTGCAGTTTCTGCTGTTAATTTATATTGAGGAATGGCCTCTTTAAAGTTTTTATTTTGATACAAAGCATTTCCTAAATTATAAGACGCCTTTTCGTATTTAGTATTATTTCCAAGAGCTTTTTGATACGCAACAGATGCATCTGTATACTGTTTTTTTTGATACAATTCATTTCCTTGCCTTAATAGTTTTCTTGCTTTTCGTTGCAGCGCTATAGAATCTTTTTGTGCTAAAATTTCTTTTGATGAGAAGAGAATCGTGAAAATGACAAAAAGAGATCGTACGTTCTTCATATTATTTTTTATTTTTTTCTTCATTAAATAAATCAACTTTACGCAACCATTTTGTTTTTTTATCAAAGAGCAAAACATCAATAATTAAAAAGAGCAATGCAATTCCTAAAAACCACTGAAATTGATCTTTATAATCCGCAAATTGTTTTGTTTCGAATTCGTTTTTTTCGGCATTTGCAATAATATCAGCCATTACTTTTACGGGTTTTTCGGTAATATTTCCATCGATAAACTCACCCTTACCAGCATCTGCAATTCCTTTTAAAACTTTTGGCACACGTTTTGTAATTACAGTTTCTCCTTTTCTATTCTTTTTGTACCCAATCATAGAGCCATTTAAGCGGATAGGAATTGGACTACCGCTCTCTGTTCCAATACCAATTGTGTAAATTTTTACTCCTTCATTTGCTAGATTTTGTGCCACTTGCTTTGTTTCTTCTTGATGGTCTTCACCATCAGAAATAATAATTAAAAAACGATTTGTTTGCTCATCATTGTTGTAATAGGTTTTTGCCAATTCTAAAGCTTCATTAATTGCTGTTCCTTGGCTAGAAACCATATCTGGATTTGCGTTTTGTAAAAACATATTCGCAGCAGCATGATCTGTTGTTATGGGCAAAAGCGGATATGAGTTCCCTGCATAAATGATAATCCCTACTCTGTCTGACCCTAATTTATCAATAGTCTTAGATATAATTTGTTTGGCTTTTTCGAGTCTATTAGGTGCAATATCCTCTGCCAACATGCTTTTAGAAACATCTAACGCAAACACCACATCTACGCCTTCTCTTTTTACTGTTTTTAGTTTGGTTCCCATTTTAGGATTTACCAATGAAATAATTAAAAAAGTGATTCCCAAAAGAAAAATTACTAATTTTAAAGTCGGTTTAAAAGTAGATGTGTTTGGGGCTGTTTTTTTTAGCAAATTTAAATCTGAAAATTTACGTTGGGTTCTTTTTTTCCACCACAATACAAATAGAAAGATTACAATCATTACAGGAATGACTGTTAAAAAGTAAAAGTAACCGGGCTCTTCTATTCTGAACATTTCTATATAAAACTCTTAAAGATTGTATTTTTTAAAATAAATTCTAAGACTAAAAATCCTAGTCCTAAGAAGACAAAAAGTCTAAATTTTTCTTGATAATTATAGTATTTGAACTCTTCAATTTTTGTTTTTTCAAGCGCGTCAATTTCATCGTAAATTTCTTTTAATGAGCTATTATCTGTTGCTCTAAAGTATTTTCCTTGTGTTTCAGAAGCTATTTCCTTTAACAAAGCCTCGTCAATTTCTACTTGTTGTTTTCTAAATTGTAATTTTCCGTTTCGAGGATCTCTACTCCAAGGAAAATCAGCCATTCCATTTGTTCCTATTCCAATTGTATAGGTCTTAATCCCAAGCTCTCTAGCGAGTTCTGTTGCCGTTCTTGGATCTATATTTCCGGAGTTGTTTACGCCATCCGTTAATAGAATAATAACCTTACTTTTTGCGGCGCTTTCTTTGAGTCTATTTACTGCAGATCCTAACCCCATACCAATTGCAGTTCCTCCTTCTAATTGCCCCCATTTTAATTCAGAAATGGTTCTTTTAATGATTCCTTTATCACTAGTAACAGGAGTTTGGGTGAAGCTCTCGCCTGCATAAACTACAATTCCTATTCGATCATTTGGCCTTCTATCAACAAAATTAACCGCTACTTTTTTCAAAGCTTCTAGTCTATTTGGCTTTAAATCCCTTGCCAACATACTTGCAGAAACATCTATTGCCATTACAATATCAATTCCTTTATTACTCTTTGTTTTTCTGCTTACAGAAACATTTCTTGGCCTGGCTAGGGCAATAATAATAGCTGCTATCCCCAACAGCCTTAATAAATATAAGAAGGGCTTACATTTTGATAAAAAAGAAACTGATTTGAAGCCTCTTGTGCTTGACATTGTTAGGACTGCAGCGTCTTTTTTGCGCATAAAAAAATGCCAAAGCGCTATTACTGGAATGAGAGTTAGCAACCATAAAAATCCAGTATTATGAAATTCAAAATTATTCCAATCCATCATCTTCTTTACCAATTATTGGTTTAGGGGCTAAATTACTTATAATTTCTTCTGCATCTTTTCTGTCTTCCTCAATTTCATTGGCCAAAGGTTTTGATTTCGCAAACTTAACCAAATCAGCTTCACGCAACAATTCCTTTAACTTTTTTAGAGTTTCTTTTGAGGTATGAATTGCATCCGAATTTTTAAAATCTTTTAGCATATCTAAAACTTCATCTGTTGTATTTTCTAGCGCAGGAACTTTTAGTTCTCGTTCTATGTACCCCCTTATTATTTCAGTTAATTCGCTGTAATATTCTTTTATTTTATTGTTTTGCCACAACAGCTTTTCGTCCAATTCATTCAGCCTGTAAATAGCTTCTTCATAAGGAGGCATCGCTTTATAAGTTGCTTCTTCTTCATTTTCTTTTTGTTTTCTGACAACAAACCAGTAAATCCAAAAACCTATAATTGCCAAAGCGGCTACAAGAAGGTATGTATATATTCTAAAATCATCAAAAGTAAAGGGCTCACTTTTGATCGATTTAATAGGAAATTTTTTCACCTTGGTTGTGTCTATAGCAATTGTAGCAACGTTTACCAAAAGAGAATCTGTCAAAAAAGCTTGATTTTTAACGAATATTTGTTGTTGTGGTATGTAAAAGGATCCACTATCAAAACCTGTTAGAATATACCTTCTTATTAAGGAATTTTTAAGGGTATCTATTTTGGTTGAATCAATAATTTCCAATCCTTTTAGTTCAAGTTTAGGGATAATAACGTTTTGTATTTCACCAACAGATATTTGTAAATTGAATTGTTCACCAATCCTAATATTTGTGGTGTCAATTTCTGCTTTTATCATTGGTTTTTGAGCAAAACCAATAGTAGAAATAAATAATAATAGATAGAATAGTTGTTTTTTCATGTACAAATTAGGGTCGTTTCTATTTTCCTTTATGTTTAAAATATCCTAATAATTTTTTTACGTAATCTTCATCAACTCTTGTATTGACAGTCCCAGAACCACTTCTCTTAAATACGTTTAGATAGTAATTGTACAAGTGTGATGCATTTCCTTTGTAACTTGTTCTTACAGATTTTGCAGAGGTGTTTATTAATTGAACTTTCCCTGTTTCTGAGTCTAATATTGGCACCATTCCTAAATTAGGGATTTCTTCGTCGTGTTTGTCATACACTCTAATGCCAGTTAAATCGTGTTTGCTACCTGCTATTTTGAGTGTTTTTTCGTAATTATCATCCATAAAATCTGATAACATAAAAACAATTGCTCTTTTTTTCAATACACTTGATAGAAATTTTAAAGCAATAGAAATGTTTGTTTTTTTACTTTTTGGCTTAAATTCTATGAGCTCTCTTATAATTCTAAGAACATGGCTTTTTCCTTTTTTTGGAGGAATAAAAAGCTCGATGTCATCAGAAAACAAAATCAAACCCACTTTGTCATTATTTTGAGTTGCAGAAAAAGCCAATGTAGCAGCAATTTCTGTTACCGTTTCTTTTTTGAATTGTGTTGATGTCCCAAATAATTCAGAACCAGAAACATCCACCATTAAAAGCATTGTCAATTCGCGTTCTTCTTCAAAAACTTTCACATAAGGTTCATTATAACGGGCAGTAACGTTCCAATCAATAGCCCTAACATCATCACCAAATTGGTATTGTCTTACTTCAGAAAAAGTCATACCACGCCCTTTGAAAGAGGAGTGATATTCACCTCCAAAAATATCATTAGACAATCGTTTTGTCTTAATTTCTATTTTACGGACTTTTTTTAGAATTTCTTTGGTTTCCATTGGTTCAATTAAAAGGGTCGGTTAGTGGTTTTAGATAATTTTCTATGGAACTTCAACTTCGTTGATGATAGAATTGATAATATCTACAGAAGTTACATTTTCAGCTTCAGCCTCGTAGGTAACTCCTATTCTGTGTCGTAAAACATCAAAAACAACAGCTCTAACATCTTCTGGAATTACATAACCCCTTCGTTTGATAAAAGCATAACATTTTGCGGCTTTTGCTAAATTGATGCTTCCACGTGGAGAAGCTCCAAAACTAATCAAGTCTTTTAGTTGAGGTAAATTGTATTTTTCTGGATACCGAGTTGCGAAAATGATGTCAAGAATATATTTTTCAATTTTTTCATCCATATACACCTCATTTGCAACTTCTCTTGCTTTTAAAATTTGGTCCACAGAAACTACAGGGTTTACAGTTGCAAATCCTCCAGATAAATTTTGACGCATGATGGTTTGTTCATCTTGTAACTTTGGATAATCAATCACTACTTTTAACATAAATCGATCTATCTGTGCTTCCGGTAATGGGTAGGTTCCTTCTTGTTCTACAGGGTTTTGAGTTGCCATAACTAAAAAAGGTTCATCCAACTTAAAAGTAGTGTCACCAATTGTAATTTGACGTTCTTGCATTGCTTCAAGTAAAGCTGATTGTACTTTTGCAGGTGCTCTGTTAATTTCATCTGCCAATACGAAATTTGCAAAAATGGGCCCTTTTTTGATGACAAAATCGTTTTCTTTCATGTTGTAAATCATGGTCCCAACAACATCAGCAGGAAGTAGATCTGGGGTAAATTGAACCCGACTAAAACTTGCTTGTACCGCTTTTGATAAGGTGTTTATTGCGAGTGTTTTTGCCAACCCGGGAACTCCTTCTAGTAAGATATGACCATTTCCAAGAAGCCCAATTAATAAGCTTTCTATCATTTGTTTTTGTCCAACAATTACTTTATTCATTTCTAAAGTAAGAATATCTAAAAAGGCACTTTCTCTTTCAATTTTTTCATTGATAGCTCTTACATCTATATCCATTGTGTTATTTTGTTAAGTATTATTTTTTGTGAAACAAAGCTACAATTTTAACAAAAAGACTTTTGTTAAAAGAAGGTTAAAGATGCCCACTCTTATTGGCAAGTAAGCACTCAATAAAATTACGAAATTCATAAAAAAAAGGTATTTTTTTTTAATTTCAATAATTTTACTTGTTAATTTAAATAAAAATCGTAATATTTGTTTTTTAATACTAAATAATTTACATATGAAATTAAAAAAATTACTTAAGTTTTTAACTTTTACTTTTGCACTGTTTTTGTCAATATCACTGGCGGCACAGACAATAAAAGGAAAAGTAACAGATTCATCTGGTGAGGGATTGCCCTACATGAATGTTGTTGAAAAAGGAAACACCTCAAACGGAATAGTTTCTGATGATAATGGAGAGTTTTCCATTACGGTAGAAAGTTTACCAGCGAGTCTAGTAGTGTCTTCTATGGGTTTTGAAACAAAAACCGTAAATGTAGCAGATGCTTCTTATCTAACAATTGTAATGAATGAAGACAATGCTTTGGATGAAGTTGTTGTTACTGGTTCTAGAAACAAACCAAGAACAATTTTAGATTCTCCTGTGCCAATAGATAATATTGATGTGGCAGAACTACAAAATAGTGGACAACCAACATTAAATCTAATGTTAACCTTTAAGGTTCCTTCATTTAATTCTCAGAATCAAGCAATTTCAGATGCAACGGCGCATTATGATCCGGCAGATTTACGTGGTTTAGGACCAAGTAGAACCTTGGTTTTAATAAACGGAAAACGTAAAAACCAAAGTGCACAAGTATATTTGAACAGAACTCCAGGAAAAGGAGAGGTTGGGGTAGACTTAAAAAGTATTCCTACCGCTGCTATTGAAAGAGTTGAGGTTTTAAGAGACGGAGCATCTGCAATTTATGGTTCTGATGCCATTGCTGGGGTAATGAATATTATCCTTAAAAAGGATGTGGCATATTCTTCGATAACATCAAAAGCAGGTATTACATCAGAGCAAGATGGTTTTAATTTTGGAACAGATTATAATACTGCATTCTCTTTTGGAGACGGAGGTTTCGTAAATCTTACTTTAGGATATTACAAACAAGAAATCACGAACAGAGCTGGAACATTATATGCTAGCGAAAGACCATCTGATGCAAGACCTAACGAAAATGCATGGTATGACGCAAATCCAACTGGAAATATGACCGTTGGTCAACCAGAAATGGAGAAGAGAGATTTATTTGTTAACATGGAACACCCTTTAGGTGATAACGCCACTCTTTACTCTTTTCATGGCTATACCACAAGAACTGGTAAAAGTTTTGCATATTACAGAGCTCCTAACTGGAGAAGAGACGTATCTGATGAAAACTTTATTACTTCAAGACCAGATGATTTTATAGGGTATCAACCAACGTTTGAGACAGCAATTAATGATTATATCAACTCAGGGGGAATTAGATTTTCTTTTGGAGACGAATGGAATGCAGATGCTTCTGTAACTTATGGTGCAAATGATGTCATGTATACAGTAAATAACTCTGTAAATAGAGATTATTTAAATGATACTGGATCTTCACCTAGATCTTTTAAACCAGGGGGATATGCTTTTTCTAACCTTGTAGGTAACTTTGATGTGTCTAAAGAATTAAGCGAGAAAGTTAATTTAGCGATGGGGATAGAATATAAGAAAGAAACCTTTGAAGCATTTGAAGGGAATCCATTATCTTATTACAGAGGAGGATCTGACTCTTTTGCAGGTATCAAGCCAGCAGAGGCAGGGGAATGGAATAGAAACAACTTCGGAATCTATTCACAATTAGATTATGATGTAAATGAAAAACTTTTACTAGGGGTTGCTGGAAGATATGAAGACTTTACAGATGCAGGGTCTAATTTTTCTTGGAAAGCAAATGGACGTTATAAATTAGGATCTAAAGGAGCGTTAAGAGCTTCTTACAGTACTGGATTTAGAGCACCAACCTTGCACCAATCTCACATTACTTTAAGTCAATATATTATTGTAGCAGGTTCATCTGAGCCTCTGTTACAAGGTACATTAGCAAATGATAATCCTGCAGTACAAGCTTTAGGGGTTCCGAGTTTAACGCACGAAATTTCTAAAAACTTATCTGCCGGATTAA
>ERZ1046568.2364-NODE-2364-length-12395-cov-8.290843_pt1 | contig 12395 bp, 9 predicted proteins | sample MGYA00383092_ERZ1046568 | MGnify/ENA primary metagenome ERZ1046568 (study PRJEB29581, sample SAMEA5548362) | metagenome | biome: marine; feature: coastal; material: water | depth 1 m | study: Short-term variability in the microbial, nano- and picoplankton... | reverse complement strand
AGATGAGAAAGAAGCAGCCCACGAATATAATACCCAACTGAGTTGCTAATATAAGAGCAGTTTTAAAATACAGAGAAGTTTCCATTTCCTTTTCACCTCGTTAGACCAATAGTTAAAAAAAGTAGAGAAATAATAATTGCTGAATAACCATAATATTTATGTTCGTTATCGCCAGAATATAATACCTTTAGCAGACATTTCTTCTAGAGTAGAAACAAAAAAATCTGTCATGGGAAGTAATCCAACGTCGGCGGCGATGATAACTAGTATCGATACAATCGTGCCAATACCTAAAGTGATTATGAGCCCAAGAAGGGTAACTAAAACTACTGTCCAATTTGAGCGAAAATCTAATGCAGATGAGTCGCTTATCTCATCTTTTGTCATATGATATTTCTTAAGAATTGCCCAAACAAATATTAAACAACTTGCCTGAAATGCGCCGTTTGGAATGTCATATGGAATATAGGTAATCGCAATCAGCAACGACAAAAACAGAAATGAGCCGAGATATTTTACATTGCGAGAGAACTCATATTGCTCAAGGATATTGTAGTTTTTGACTAGCATATATATCGTACAAACTGGCCCTGCTAAGACTATAGCAATTTCTATTTGCCTAGGAGAATAAAGCAGATCGGTCTTTTGTTGGGCTTCTTCCATGACTAAATTTCCTTTATTGATAACCTAAGCATAGTTGAATACCCCATCTAGTCAAATCAGGGCTAGATTGAGGTGAGAAGTTATTGAGATTGATCTAAATTGATTATTCTATGCATTGGTGTATAATCTTTGATTGATTTTGAAAGGGAATTTATCAGTTGGATATCAAAGTAAAACTATTTTTCTTCTCAGTTCTTGTTTCATTGGGTAATTTAAGTCTTGCCTCTGTTATTGAGCAAAGTGGCTCGCCTATTTTTCATACAAAGTCTCATGAGTGCGGTGACTCCATTCTACAGGTAGGTGAGCAATGCGATGACGGTGGACAATTCAACGGTGACGGTTGCGATTCCAGTTGCCGCGTTGAGTGGGGTTATTTCGAGTGTGGAGTTGGCTCGACTGACTCCTGTGGTGAAATATGCGGTGACGGTATAAAGATCACTGCTGAAGCTTGTGATGACGGTAACATTTTGAATGGCGATGGTTGCAGCGCCGAATGTAAAATCGAAACGCCCCTTACTTTTGATTGCGCCCTGGAGAATGATCAGAAACAGCGAGATGCTTTTCCAAATTACATCTCACCTAGGGCAAATGGAGAGCGCTCCTTTACTTCAGGGCGGCAATCTTTTGATACTAACTTCGAGCCAATCCTTGAGCAAGTTCCACATTGCAATGGATTACCGTGGGCACTAGATGCAGTTAATCGCCATTTAATTGAATATCAATTTATAGTTGTTCTTGACAAAAGTTGGGTTGATTACTATGACCAGTATCAGCGTCACTTTTTAACTCAGGGTTATGAGTCTCTTGAGGATTCCCCAAAGATCCTTTTTGATCGGGCATCTTATTTGTTTGAAGCGCAGTTTGGTGTGCGAGTTGGCATTAGCCGCGTTATTGTTCTGGATACGCTTGAGCAAAAGTGCGCCGCAACCGGGGGTTACGTTGATGATGGCGTCGCTGACAATACAAATACTTCTACTGCGCTGGCTGAAAAAAATATAGTTAAATTACCCACAGAAATAGGTGTAGTTCGTTTGGGGATAGATCCACCTAATACTTACTGTGCTAGCTACTCAGGTGTCGCACCTTGGCAAGATGAACTCCCTGTTTTAGTTAACACTGAAAATCCATTTTCTGGAGATAGTGGCTTGCTGCGCCATAGAGCCGCAGTGACCTTGGCTCATGAGTTGGCTCATTTTTTTGGCATTATGGTCACTCCTAATCACCCTCATCATTTGAATGCGCATGTAGCCAATGAAATTCCAGATATCATGGTTTGGAACGGCATACCAATTGAAGCGGTTCGCCCCGATGGTATGTTCTTTAAATTTTTAACCGCCTGTACACCTGTCTATGATGAATATCTATGTGCTGGTGTTAAGGCAACTGCATCCTCATCTATCGCTACGCCTCTAATTTGCCTCGGGGATTTAGAGTGCTTAATTGACACCGATGCTGACGGATCGCCTGATGAATGTCCTGAGCCGTCTTCAATCTGTATAGCAGATGTCTTCCCACTAGACTCAAAAGAGAGTTTGGATACTGATGACGATGGCATCGGCAACAACACTGACACTGATGATGATAATGACGGTGTTTTTGATGATGATGATGCCTTTCCTCTTGATCCTTTGGAGTCTTCAGATACCGATATGGATGGTGCCGGCGACAACAACGATGCTTTCCCAAATAACTCTCTATACACAATGGACAGTGATTCTGACGGTATGCCAGATAGCTGGGAGGTGAAGTATGGCTTAAATCCGAATGATCCAAATGATGCTAATAGCGATAGAAACAACGATAGCATTACTGCTCTCGATGAATTTTTATCAGGTGGGGTACCATCAGGTGTTCTCGATTTAGATGGGGACGGCCAATACGACGCACTCACCGATGGTCTTATCCTGCTGAGAGGAATGTTTGGATTGGATGGCAATACTTTGGTAACCGGAGCCATTGCTTCCGGTGCTTTTTACACCGAGCCAGTGGATATCGAATCTCGTATTGCCACTCTGGGTGATCTCGCAGATATCGATGGCAATGGTGACATTGATGCTCTTACAGATGGATTGCTCACTCTGCGTTATCTATTCGGTTTACAGGGCGATCAGCTCATTAATGGTGCCATGGCAAGTGATGCTACTAGAAAGACTGCAGAAGAGATTGAGGCTCATTTGGAGACATTGATGCCTGAGTTGTAACCTCGATCTAGTGGCGAGCGCGCGTAAAGGTGTCCGAGAAGTCGCGCATAAAGGTGTGGAAGTATTCGCGCCTATGGTGTCTAAGTATTTCTTGTTATAGACAGTAAAAGTTCACTCATCTTTTTCAATTTTAGGCGGCATGGTAATCGTATAAACCACAGTCTTAAAAGACAGAGAGGTTGGCAGGCCCCTAGTTTACTCCATCCTTCAAACATAGATTTTGAAAGTTAGATTGATGGAAAATGCTAACTCATTCGTCCTATTGCTAAGATGGAGAAATTTAAGACAATTTACTGAGTTAAGGGGTGTTGTGTCCAAATCAAATCAAATTCTAGATGCATTTTTAAAGGTTAAGGGGCGACTCTCAAGATTTCTAATTGGGATGGTTCCTCCAAAAGAGGTTGAGGATATTGTTCAAGAAGCATATGTGCGTGTGTGCCAAATCGAGCATAAAAAATCCATCCGAGATCCTGAAGCTTTTATTTTCCGCACAGTAAAAAATCTAGCCCTTGATTACTTAAAACGATCAGAGTCACGTCTAACTAGTGGCGTTGATAATATCGATGAAATAGTAACTCAAGAAATTGACTCCACTTATGATCAGGTAGCCTCAGATGAACAATTTGCAATTTTTTGTGCCGCAGTACGGCAATTACCAAAACAGTCTCAAAGGGCATTTATTCTAAAGAAAGTATATGGCCATAGTTTAAGGGAAATTATGGTCGAGATGGATTTAAGTCAGCCAACTGTAGAAACGCATATTGTTAACGCTACCAAGAAGTGCGTGGAATATATGAGAAATCGCAATGTTTCATTCAGCAATGAAGATTCATCATTGGTTGTTAAATCGAAACAAGGAGCAGAAAATTGAGTAGGGTAGTGCATATTGATAAAGACCAGGAGCGTTTGGATTATGCCAGTCGCTGGATTCTAAAAATAGATGATCAGGCCTTAACGGAATTTGAAATAGATGCTCTCCATAGATGGCTAGGTCAGGATGAAAAAAACAGCGAAGCTTTACTGGAGGTGGCAGCGGTGTGGGACAAAACCAATGTGCTCTCATGGCTTGCAGATTTATTCCCCGACACTATCAAAAATAATACTGAGCACAAGTCGGCGAAAAATATTTTTAACATAAGGCTAGGTTTCTTTGCGTGTTTAACAATTCTAGCGCTAAGTGTGCCAATTATGCTTTTCATGTTGAGTTCTGAGAGCGTCAGTTATAAGCAACATTCCGCTGCTTATGAGACTGTAATCGGAGAGCAAAAGACCATATTACTCCCTGATGGTAGTGAAGTTATTATGAATACAAATAGTAAGCTTAGTTTGGCTTACTCATCTTTCGCTCGTGTTTTAAATCTTGCTGAAGGTGAAATTTTTGTGCGCGTAGCCAAAGAGGCTCGCCCTTTGTCAGTTATAGCAATTGGTCAAATAGTGCAAGCGAAGGGAACTGAATTCGTAGTACAAATAACAGATGATCAAGAAGTCAAAGTGATGGTAACCGAGGGTCGAGTTGTTGTTGGTGTTCAGTCCGAAAATTCCCATTATTCTGAAAATACTATCTTAGACAATAGGCCAATATCACCACGGGTGTTAGTAGAACTAGGAGATAAGAGTAACAGCCTTGCCGAAGGAGAATTAGCGACCCTGGGGGGGGTTGATGTTAAAAAGCGAGTTATCGAATCTGATGATATTGAGGTGAGATTGTCTTGGAAAAAAGGACGGTTAATCTTTCGGTCAGTACCGCTAGAGGAGGCCCTTAAAGAGATAGAGAGATATACAACCTTCGAATTTGTAGTACTAGATGAAACCCTTAAATCGACAGTTTTGAGCGGGCGTTTTCGAGCGGGAGACGTGCACACTATGTTGGCGCTCTTAAAAACAAATTTCAATATTGATTATGAATTCGATAAAGATAATAAAGTATTGTTAAGTAGCTTTTAACGATGAGGTTTATCCGCTTCATGGAAAAATACATATGGGTCGTCTTTAATGCGAGTGCCTAATTATAGGCTCGCTGAGGGCAAAAGAATTCTCTATATTGTTTTTGTACTGTTGAGCTTAGCTTCGACAGTGTCAGCACAAAAAATAACTTTAGAACCTGAATTTAGTTTTCATATCCCCCCGCAATCTGTTAGTACGGCACTCATCGAGTTTTCTGAACAAGCTGATCTTACGTTGGTATTTCCGGAAAAATTGGTTTTTGGAAAGTTTGCCAGCGCATTGATCGGCCCTTACACGCGAAAGGACGGCATTGACGTTCTACTAGCGGGTACTGGGTTAACCCCAGAGTTCAGTAACATCACGTTATTGAGTATTAGAAAAAGTATAAAACTTTCTGATGAGGAGAAAAATATGAAAAACAAAATAGTATTCGGATTATTTGGGGCTATTGGCGCGGTGTCTGCTATTGATACTGTTGCTGAAGAGCTAGCCACAAACACCATTGAAGAGGTGATTGTTACGGCGGAGAGAAGAGAAGCAAATCTGCAAAACACTCCAGTTACCATTACTGCTTTTCCAAGCGACAGTATTGAAAGAAGCCAATTGACTGATGTAAGAGATTTGGCCAGTTTTAGCCCTAGCTTGGTATTTAATCAAGCATTGGCAGGTTCGCAAATATCGATTCGTGGTGTTGGTCAGGGTAATCCGATTACGGGTAGCAACCCTGGTGTTGCAATGCATGTCGACGGTGTTTATCTGGGTCATCCTTACACTAATAATGCAGCATTTTATGACGCAGAGAGATTTGAAATTTTACGAGGACCGCAAGGTACGCTCTATGGCAGAAATAGTACCGGAGGCAGCATTAATGTTGTGACCAAGGCTCCATCGTTCGATCCAGCTTTAAAAATGACGCTTGGTTATGGGGATTATGATAGATCTTGGTTGAAAATGTCCGGTTCCAACTCCCTTATTGATGATAAGCTTGCGATCCGAGGGACTGCTGTTTTTGATAGTCGAGATGGCTATGTTGAGAATAAAACAACGGGGCAGGACGTATCAGATCAAGGCTTAAAGTCCTATGCGGTTTCAGCTCTCTACCTTCCAAGCGACAATGTTCAGGTGCTAGTGAAAGGTGATTTTCAGAATAACAATCGATTTGAGAGACCTGTGTCGTATCTTAGGTCAGTGGCAGGCTCTGGAACGGACGTGACAGCATTTGGCGCTCAGACGTCGCGAGATGATGCCTCTTTTGTCTATAACGATAGAGACCGAGCGCGCAAGGATACTTTTTGGGGTCTCAATGGAACAGTCACTGCTGATTTAGGGGCTATTATTTTGAAGTCGATCACTGGCTACAGGGACTCTAAAATGGATGGAGAGTTTGGTGATAATGACGGGATGGATTTTTCGGTCGTTAGCATCGAGAGTGATGTGAGTGCGGCGGAATTCTCTCAAGAGTTGACCCTTTCAGGTTCAGCAGTAGAAAACAAAATAGACTGGATTGCCGGTGTAAACTACTACGATGATGATGTGAAGCAAGAGTCTGGAGCTTTACTACCATTTTTGGGCACTATTCTTCCCTTTACACCACCGCCGATTGCAGGACAGCATGACGATGGCACCCTCCTTTCCGGCCCTGCGGTGGTTAATAATTATCAGGAAAAGTTAAATTCAATGGGGATCTTCTCCCAGGGAACCTATCGCTGGAATTCAGACTTCACCGTCACTGCTGGTGCGCGTTATACCCGCGACAAGCGAAGTAAATTGCAAAATATTCGGTCCAACATTACTGCTCCCTCAGCCCAGTGTGCCGACAACAAGGATACAAAAGAATGGAGCAAAGTAACTTGGAAACTTGGTGCCGATTGGGATGTTTCCGAAAACGCTATGCTTTATAGCAGTGTGTCTACTGGCTTTAAAGCAGGTGGTTTTAATTCAGGATCTTGTGTGGATAGCTATGATGAAGAGTCTTTGGTGGCTTATGAACTCGGCCTTAAAAGCCAGTTTTTAGATGATACGCTTCGATTGAATGGGGCGATGTTTTCCTATGATTATACTGACATGCAAGTCCGCTCATTTCAGGGAACTCAGCTTGAAATAGCCAATGCGGGGCAATCCGAAATTACAGGAGTTGAGCTAGACTTTGTTTATCAACCCTCAAGCAAGATAAAAATTGACGGTGGTCTAGCATTGTTGGACGCAACTTTTTCTGATGCAATGTTGGATGATGCAATGATTCCCGGTGTGAATGAGATCAGTGTAAAAGGAAATAAACTGGAAAGGGCTCCCGAAACAAAATTTAATTTGGGCGTTGAGTATTCTGCTGGAGACCTAGGGCTTCGTTACGAGGTTAGTTATTCCGACGCCATGTACGTGGACTCTTTTGAAAATGATTTTAGTAAAATTGACTCATATACACGACAGAACGTTAGGCTTTTTTGGCGCCCAAGTTCCAATAAAGCGATAAACATGCAATTGTATGTGGAGAATTTGACCGATGAGCAAACTATAGATTATCTTGTTCCAACGGCCTTTGTTGGTGGCGTGACAGGATCTTATGCACCACCGAGAACCTGGGGGATACTTATAAACTGGGCCCCTTCTTTGTAATGTCTAAATGGGTGGGGAGTGATTTATTGATCACTCCCCACCGGTTTTACTTTAAGGTTCGCCTATGACTATTTCACGGTATCTCACTTTTTATATCACATTATTTATTGTCCTATTTATAGCTAGGGCGCCGTTGCTTTACGCTGCCAGTGTTGGCGCTGACTCCACCATCAAAATCCGGTTTATCGACGCCCCGAAGATTCCTTTTGATCCATTAGATGCAGTAGCTGCGCCAGATTATGCCATGCTAAAAAATTGGGCGGCCTCACCTGTAGTGCAAAGTTATGGACGCTTGGTTCCTCGGAATGTTACAGATAATGTGGTGCAGGGGACGGCGCCAGTAGATGTTTTTTTTGTACATCCCACCAGTTACCTCAGTGGAGATAGTTGGACTTCACCTTTGAATCCATACAGTGCAGCTGAAGAAAACATCAATTGGATGATGGCATATCAGGCCAGCACTTTTAATAGTTGTTGTAATATTTACGCGCCTCGTTATCGGAACGCGTCAATATTCAGTTATCTGACAGGGTCAACTTCAAAACGTGATGAAGTTTTGAAGTTCTCCTATAAAGATGTTGAGGCTGCTTTCGAATATTATTTACGTCATTATAATCACGGTCGTCCTTTTATCCTGGCCAGCCATAGTCAAGGCACTCATCATGCAACTCAGCTGGTGAAACTGAAAATCGACAACACCCCTTTGGCTAGGCGAATGGTAGTCGCATATCTCCTAGGTGCTACACAGGTTGGTGTGACCACCGAATTTTTAGACGGCTTGTCAGAGATAGAAGCTTGTAAAAGCGCAACACAATTAAAATGTATAAATCACTGGGATACAGTCGCAATTGACGGTTATGTTATTCCAAAAGACGGAGACAGTTTGTGCACTAATCCGTTGTCGTGGGGAGTTGATGAAAAAATTGTTTTAACTGAAGGTCATTTAGGCGCGCTGCCGGTGAAGCATCGCTTCAACAATGATTCGAGCTATGGTAATCGCCCTAGGTATCAAAAAATCACAAGCCTTGATGATGTTGTGTCTGGCGTAGCGACCGCGCAATGTATCGATGGCGTTTTGCGGGTTAACCGACAATCGGCAGACATATTTGTCGGTCTGAAAGATAATGGCAACTATCACTTTCTGGACTATCCATTATTTTATTTGGATATTCGAGACAACGCAAAATTGCGAATTGAAGCATTTTTTAGGGAGAAAACAATTCCATGAATTATGTTTTACATTATCTGCATCCAACGGTTAAGTGGCTCGAGGGCATATTTATTTTTACACTCGTTGTCACCTTTGACTCTAATGCACAAACATTCTGGGAGATTGAGCAGCGTGAAGTATTAGTGCCATTAGCCGCCAGCGAGGAACTCAAAGACTCGATCATTCAGGGCGGACAACCAAATGTTAGTGGGCGAAAATCCTTAGTACCCGTCACACTTTCTGAATGGAAGAAAACTATTGGTTTCCGTAAAAAAAATAAACGATTCAATACAAGTGCGCTTATAGATAAATTCAATGTCAAAATGAATGAAGACGAAATTAACGGCGTGCCAATATTTGTAATCACCCCGCTAAATGAGAGTCCGCGGTTCAACGACAAGGTAATGTTATATCTTCATGGTGGCGGCTATGTTTTTAATGCCGGTGAGCAAGGTGTATTAGAGGGTGTAGTCATCGCGGGATCTACTGGAGTTCCTGTCGTAGTCGTAGATTATAGAATGCCTCCTGAATCACCCTTTCCCGCCGCGCTCGACGATGTGGTGGCCGTTTACACTCATTTATTAAAAAATAAATCTTCGCAGAAAATTGCTATTGGTGGCACCTCTGCCGGCGGTGGATTGGCATTGGCTACAGTTCAGAAACTTAAGAAAAATAAATTACCATTACCCGCTCTGATCTACGCCGGAACACCTTGGTCTGATCTTAGTAAAACTGGAGATACACTCTCTACTAATGAGGGCATAGACCGGGTACTGGTAACCTATGACGGTTTCCTATCCGGAGCAGCAAAACTATATGCTGGCGGGTACGAGATTAAACACCCCGGGATTTCGCCTGTTTACGGAGATTTTACCGATTTTCCTCCCACCTATTTAGTGACAGGCACTCGCGATTTGCTGCTAAGCGATACAGTACGGATTCATAGAAAACTGCGCGAGGCGGGTGTTGAGGCCGATTTGAATGTCTATGAAGGTTTATCTCATGGTGGATACTTAGTTGCTTTATCTAGTCCCGAGTCTCGGCAAGTATATCTTGAGATGACAGGTTTTATGCGGCGCCATTTTGTTAATAGCGAGGCTCGCCAGCAGAAAGGATATGAAAATGAATAATATGGTGCCAAAGTTTTTTTACTTCATTGCTTTAAGTGCTTTTCTAGCGCATAACAGCGCGCTGGGAGCTGAAGATTATCCCGGTGAGGTATTTTGGGGGGACACTCATTTACACACGAATAAATCAGTTGACGCCAACGGTATGGGAAATCATAACCTCAGCGCCGATGATGCATATCGCTTTGCCAAAGGGCGTAAAATAACAGCCCACAATGGCAAAGTCGCCCAGTTGTCGCGTCCTCTAGATTTTTTGGTTATTGCTGACCATGCAGAAAATATTGGATTGATGCCTACACTTCGAAGCAATAAATCAGTGGGGCTTCAAGCAGATTTTCTCGGGTCATGGATAAACGCTATGAAGCAAGCATTTTCGGACACTGGTTCGGTGCTCAGGTCAGATTCTAATGAATATTTTAGGGAAGAGCTTAATAGTATTGGGGTTGGTGGTTCAGCAGGGTATTTTTGGCAAACATGGGTTACAGAACAGCTTAAGGATGACGTTTTTACGCATTCTGTTTGGAATGAGGTATGCGAATCAGCCGACCGTTATAATGCTCCTGGTGAATTCACGGCGTTTATTGGTTTTGAGTGGACACCGTCCAGTCGTTCTAATCGATCGCCCAATTTCCACAGAAATGTAATCTTTAAAGGCGATGCGAAGAAAGCGTGCCAAGTTCCGCCCTTCTCGATAATTGACAGTGAAGATGTCGAAGACTTATGGGCTTATTTAAGTCATTATGAAGAGTTAACGGGCGACGAAGTATTAGCGATTCCACACAATGGAAATTTATCATCTGGGAAAATGTTTAAATTAGAGGATTATTCTGGGAAACAGGCAGATCAAACGTATGTAGAAAATAGAGCGCGCTGGGAACCCCTGTACGAGATGACTCAAATAAAAGGAGACTCAGAAGTTCATCCATCACTCTCTCCTGATGACAAGTATGCGGATTTTGAAACGTGGCACAGAATTGGTTTCTTTGGTTCGCTCCCCAATGATTTTCTGGAACAAAAAATATATGAGTATGCTCGTCCGGCGCTTAAATCGGGGCTTGCCGCTGAAAAGGAGTTTGGCATTAATCCATTTAAATTCGGCATGATTGGGTCTACTGATTCACATACTTCGTTGTCTACAGCTGACGAAAATAATTTCTGGGGGAAATTATCTCTCTTCGAACCGAGCAAACATAGATTGTTATCTTCTTGGAATTATTCTGCTGGCGGGATGGCGGCCATTTGGGCTCAAGAGAACACTCGGGAAAGTCTTTTTCGGGGGATGAAACGCAAGGAGGTTTACGCAACATCCGGGCCTAGAATTACCCTACGTTTTTTTGGCGGTTGGAGTTTCAATTCTACCGACTTAGAGTCTAATAGTCTGGCAAAAATTGGCTACAGTGAAGGTGTCCCAATGGGTGGTGATTTGCGCTATACAGGCTCTCATACGTCTAAGCCGAGTTTTCTTATTAACGCAGTAAAAGACCCATTAAGTGTAAACCTAGATAGAATACAAATGGTAAAAGGCTGGTTGGCTGCTGATGGTGAATTACTCGAAAAAGTCTACGACATTGCTTTGTCTAATCCAGATGCACAAGGAGGATCAGCGAGTTTAAGCGCAGTTTGGGAGGATCATGATTTTGATCGAGAAGAGCGAGCGTTTTACTATATTAGGGTGCTGGAAGTCCCTTCTCCTCGTTGGACATCATACGACGTTAAACGGTTTAACCTAAAAGAAGAAGAATTGGTTAACGACCGCGAATTTGGACCGGAGGGCACAAACCAAAAAATACCCATGGTTTTACAAGAGCGAGCTTACTCGTCGCCGATTTGGTATACGCCTGAATAGTTATATCGGGCAGCCATTTCGAGGCGCGTCTTTGAATTGAGGAATATTATTAAGTGGTGGTGTCTGGCTCGTGGTATGCGGGCATACCTATTCGGATTTGACTATCTCGACTATACAAACGGCGGCAGATAGGCTGACGCAAGCTATATAGGCTTTTTTGGGTTGATCACAGCTTTGATACCTGAGAAGACTCTTTGCAATGAGCTATTGCTTAGCCCCTTGTTGATCAACCACTCTCTCAATATCGTTGCGTCTTTAGAGGTGTATTGGTCTATTGATCGATTACCAAGGCACTCAATGAGATAACCGATATATCGCTGTGCGGTTGTGAAGAATAACTTGGGTCGTCCAACACCTTTAACCGCAAAGTAAACCTCTAAGGATTCTTCAATTGTAGGAAGAGAAGAAGCGTTGCCATCTGCAACTAAGAGATGTGCGGCAGGAACTTCTATACTCTTTAGTCTTAATCCCAACCAATAATCATCAAGCTTGGATGCAAAGACTTTGGATGCAGTCTTAGCTCTTAGTAGCGAGTTGGTCTTGAGTGATTGAACAATGCGGGGTTTTGTATAGAAACATCTAAGATCAACTGGAACTGACCTAGAGAAGTAATAAGTATTGTCTTTAAGGTAGGTGTATTTAGGGTACCTAAAATGTCTACTCATTTGTCTACGGCTCCTCATCAGTCTCGTAAGAAACGAGAGCTAACAAGGGCTGTAGAGACTTTGAAGTATAAAAATGGCGGTGGGATAGGGATTCGAACCCTAGATACGCTATTAACGTATGCCAGT
>ERZ1046568.2361-NODE-2361-length-12412-cov-4.452051_pt1 | contig 12412 bp, 7 predicted proteins | sample MGYA00383092_ERZ1046568 | MGnify/ENA primary metagenome ERZ1046568 (study PRJEB29581, sample SAMEA5548362) | metagenome | biome: marine; feature: coastal; material: water | depth 1 m | study: Short-term variability in the microbial, nano- and picoplankton... | reverse complement strand
TCTGTTTCAAGAAGGTTTAAAAACTCAATTTCATTTTCGAGATTCCGCTATTTCTACATCATTTCAAAGAACTTAATTTATCTATAACTTAATCACTCTTTACAGAGCTAGATAAAATCTTATTTCTCCCTCTCTTTCAAAAGGACTGCAAAATTAATTCGATAACTTTCCTAAACAATAAAAAAATTAAAGAAAATTTCGCTAATTAAATTAGTGTTTTTACACCTTATTCAATCCGCTGTAACTAAAAAAAGAACATATATTTTCCGTTAAAGCGGCTGCAAATCTAAACTCATTTTTTACTAATGCAATAACATCTAAATAAAAAATGTTAGCCCCTAGCTGTAATAGCTTTAAGTGACTGATTATCAGCGAAAAAAAATCAATGTTTGAAATGTCTTACTCCTGAAAACACCATTGCAAGTTTTAATTCGTTCGCTTTATCAATAGACAATTGATCTTTAATACTACCCCCAGGTTGGATAATACAAGAAACGCCCTCACTTGCACTAATCTCAACACAGTCTGGGAAAGGGAAGAAAGCATCTGATGCCATAACTGCCCCTTGGAGATCAAATCCAAAAGTCTTAGCCTTATGGATTGCTTGATTCAATGCATCTACTCTAGAAGTTTGTCCTGTTCCGCTTGCTAAAAGAGCTTTATTCTTAACTAGTATTATAGCATTTGACTTTGTGTTTTTGACTAACTTATCAGCAAATAATAAATCGTCAATTTGACTTAAGTCAGGTTTTAAGTCTGTCGCATACTTTAAATCTTCAGAAGAAATATTTACAGTGTCCCTATCTTGAACTAAAATTCCATTTAAACAACTTCTAACAATCGGTTCTGTAAAAACCTCTTTATTCCATTCTAATAGTACTCTCTTCGCTTTTTTTGTAAGAAGGTTTTTCGCCTCTTCTGAAAATGATGGAGCAATGCACACCTCATAAAATATTTTATCAATTTCTGTTGCTGTTGCCAAATCTATCTCATTATCACTAATCAGAATCCCTCCGAATGCCGAAACAGGATCAGCTGCTAATGCATCTTTAAATGCCTCCTCAACTGTATCCCGTTGTGCACATCCACAAGCATTGTTATGCTTAAGGACAGCAAAAGTTGATTTATCATCTACCGATAAATCTGTCATTAAGGATACAGCAGCATCTATATCCAATAAATTATTGTACGATAATTCCTTTCCTCCAAGTTGATTAAATAACGAATCCAAATCTCCAATAAACTCAGCTTTCTGATGAGGATTTTCACCATATCTTAAGATTTTGGAATTACCAAAGTAATTAGCTATCGCATTGTCATAAGAACGAGTAACGTCAAATGCTTCTGCAGCAAACTTTTTTCTGAAGTCTAAATCAAGTTCCGAATCCTGCTGATATTTAGCGGTAAACTCTGCATATTGAAGTTTGGAGCTTATGATAGCTGTATCTTTGTAATTCTTGGCTGCAGCTCTGATTAATGAAATCCCCCCAATATCAATTTTCTCAATAATGTCCTGATGCGAAGCTCCAGAAGCAACCGTTTCTTTGAATGGATATAAATCTGCGACAACTAAGTCAATAGAAGGTATCTTATGTTCTGACAATTCAGCAAGGTCACTTTCGTTGTCTCGTCTATAGAGGATTCCACCAAATATTGCCGGATGCAAAGTCTTAACTCTTCCTCCAAAAACTTCTGGATAATTAGTGTAGTCTTCTACAGCAAGTACTTGAATACCTAGATTCTCAAGATATTTTTTTGTACCACCTGTCGAAAAAATCTTTACGTCATTTTTAGCCAATTCTAGAGCTAATTCATCTATACCGTCTTTACTAAATACCGATATAAGTGCTGATTTAATTGCCATTGTTTGATTAATTGACTGCAAAAGTATGTTATCATATGGTGGTAAATTACCACTACATCATTAGATGCTTACAAATTGTAAACAATCAAAAAGGAAGACCAAGACCGAAATGCCAGATTGGATTTTGAAACTTTTGATCTTCGTAACCATAGGCGTAGTCAACTGAGACATCGTAGCCATAAACCTTAGTCGACATACCAATGCCGGTAGAAAAAATAAGTGGATTTTTAAATGCTCTTCTCTCGATTCTAATCCCTCCATTTTGACTTTCTATAAGGGTAGAGTTGAGCACATTTGGTTTATCATATGTTGATGTACCATAGAAAGAAGTCCCGATGTCAAAAAAGCTATGAAATATAAGATTTGAAAAAACCTCCGAGGCAATGGGTCTAGTGAAAAAGTAATCTAAAAGCTGGATACCAACTTGTGAGGAGTGCAGAAAATAAGTATTCCCATTTCTATAATTCACGCCAAAACCTCTTACTCCAAAAACATTCTTGAATAGCATGGGTTGGCGAAAATCCGAGAATGATCTATTGGTGAATTCCGTCAATAAATCAGTTGAATAACCACCAATCATGTAGAAATTCGGAGATGTCCCTTGAGATGTGCCAGCTTTAAATGTGCCAATGTACCTGATCTTAGAGTGAAGAATATGCTTAAAACCTACGTCTAAGCTACTAGAAACACTATACTCACGATTATCAATATTTACCATGGGCTCTAGATTAAAAGTGACGTCGAGGCTTCTTTGAGCAGAATGAGAATGGTAACTCAATGAACTTTGGAACCGTGTAATCCATTTCTGCAATGGGATTTCTGATAGACTCTCAACATTGAAAAGAAAAGGGTCGAAACGGTCATTTCTAAACTCTAGTCTGTTTTTGAACAAGATCTTAGTGCCAACTTTAGATTGAGTACCAATGGATAAAAGAGTTGTCCTAAAACCGTCTCTTAAATCTTGATCAAATACAATTCTTCTTCTATTTAAAAACCTAAAATCTAAAGTACTCTTTCCCAGTTTAGAATACTGAAACTCGATATCTCTAGCACCTGCCTGAAGCAATCCGAGAAAGCCAATTTTTAAGTAGTTTTTTTCATAGGTATCAGACAAACTGCCTCCAATACTTATATTGAGTCGATTTGGTGTAAGCAAGGGTATAGCACGCTCAAATCCTGAAGATGATGTGACTAAAGGCTGATTTGTAAGGGATAAAAAAGCGGTATAAGGATTATAAGTTGGTAGGTTACTTTTTGCATCAATTGCTGAAATAGTAAATTCTAACCCATTTGATTCTAAAGAATCATAATTGTCTAATGTAAAATCATACGCCGAATTTATAGGTGACTGAAAGCTATAAGAACTCAATGAATCAAGTTTATTTAACTTGGGCTTAGAATTAGTGCGTCTTACATAACTATCTGTATTGTGAAAAGCAGTAGGATAGATCGTATCATAGATGAAGAAGTCTTCTAAACCAAGAGGTTCAGATTTATAGAGACTGGAATTATTGGATTGATCTAGGTATTCGAGAAAGATACTATCTGAATATTGATGATATAGAATATTAGATCTGTAATTCGTGACTGGTTTGGCTGAAAAATTTTCTAATGAGAATATTTGACCGTTCCAGATTCCAGACTCATTGGAATTATACAGCAGGTTATTGTTGTTAGCGAAGATTATTTGCCTCAACTCTTCCTTTGATTGATATATGTTTTTTGTAACACCCGTTTTCAGATGATATGTCCATATATCACTTCCTAGTCTAGAATTACTTATGAAAGCTAGTATATCCCCAAACACATCAAAACTATTTATGTATCCGTGAAAACTTAGCACTTCGCCCCGTTGATAGTTATACACTCTGCTACTGTCAAATGAAGAAGAAAGGTAGTATAGTGAGTTTTCAGCTCCCTTCAAACTAGATACCTTAGCATCAGTATACTCACTTGTATAGTTCTGATTTGCTATAAATGTAAACTTAGTTTGATTTAAAACTTTAGTAATCAGCACAATCGTATCTCCGACTGAGGAGATACTTCCAGAGAATTGCTTATAACATTCTTCATCTTTCGATAATGAATAGATTTTAGTTCTTTTTTTATTTATAAGATTTACTCTGAATAAGGAATGACCAAATGGAGTGCTTTCAATGGTAATAAGTTCTTTAGGATTAAGTAAGTGTAAATCTATCAGTTTATCCTTAGCTAAACTCATCCCATTTACTGGGTTTCTCCTATTTTGTTCTGATTCATAGGCTTTGCGAAAATACTTTTCCCAGCCTCGGTAAACGTCTACCATATTTGCTTGAAAAGCAAAATAGATTGCCCCATTAAACTTAGGACTTCGCCTCGCCATATAGAGTAAATTTGGGATTGCAAACTCTCCATAATTATGCTCTAGATATTTCCAGAAAGATGCACCCTTTACTATATCGTGAGATTTTGGAATTCGATTAAATTTTTGGAGTCCATAAGTTTCTTGAACAAAACGCATTTCATTATCAGTAGCAACATCCCACTGATATGCTACGTAATGAAAAAGACCAGGAAGCACCCAATCAGGTAGATTGATGACATTGGCATTTTTAATTCTGTCTTGGAACGATCCGCCAAACATCATTTCATCTACTAAAATTTTAATGACTTGGAATCTAAATTGAGCAATTACGTCATTTAGGCTAGACTGAAGATCTATGAATACTTGACTCTTACTAAGTTTCACCTGACCCTTCACAACCAGCTCAAATGAGCCTATAATATTGGATGCGGTGAAAGATGAGTTTTCTAGCAACAGAATATCCAATGGGTTATTCGTGTAATAATTAACTCGTTTCTGCAGATCGCCAAGCTCTACTTTAAATGTAGAGTCTAAAAAGCTTATTCTTTCCTCAGATGATTCATTGAAATGGAAACTAAAGTCCTCAGATTTGTATAGTTTGCTGTATTGGGCAGAGGCATTTATACTTCCACAAGCTAGCAAGAATACTATAGCTACGAACTTGTTAAATCTCATTTCACTTGCAATATACGTATTTAACGATTTTTCTTACTCGCTAGTTATATGTATAATAAAAAATGATGTACAAATGGTCCAAATGGTAAAATATCCTAGGTTTGCCGTATGAGTAAGTCGCAAGAATATTATATCCAACTTGAAGATAAATATGGAGCCCATAACTATCATCCTTTGCCTGTTGTTCTTTCAAAGGGAGAAGGTATATATGTGTGGGATACCGATGGCAAAAGGTACTTTGATTTTTTAAGTGCATACAGTGCCGTAAATCAGGGACACTGCCATCCAAAAATAGTAGATGCTCTTACTAAACAAGCCCAAACGCTAACGCTAACTTCAAGAGCTTTTTATAACGATTCGTTAGGAGAATTTGAGAAGTTCGCATCTGAATATTTCGGATTTGATAAACTGCTGCCAATGAATACTGGGGCCGAGGCGGTGGAAACTGCTCTTAAACTATGCAGAAAATGGGCTTATGACAAAAAAGGAACTCCCGTAAATGAGGCAGTCATACTCTTTGCTACAGAAAATTTTCATGGACGAACACTTGGAATAATATCCGCTAGTACGGACCCAGATAGTAGAGGTGGATTCGGTCCATATCTTCCTGGAGTTCAAATTATTCGTTACAATGATGCCAATGCCTTAGAGACTGCATTAGCAGCTAACCCAAACATAGCAGGCTTCATAGTCGAGCCTATCCAAGGTGAAGCTGGAGTTGTAGTTCCGGATGATGGTTATTTGAAGAAGGCTGCCGAATTGTGCAAAACGCATAACGCCCTATTTATTGCCGATGAAGTTCAAACAGGTATTGCTAGAACTGGTCGTCTGCTTGCTACTTGCGGAAATTGTACTTGTGAAGATAAAAACTGCTCTGGAACTCCAGAAGTTAAACCTGATATTTTAATTTTAGGTAAAGCATTAAGCGGTGGTGTATTCCCCGTGAGTGCTGTGCTTGCAAACGATGAAGTTATGCTGGCTATAAAACCTGGAGAACACGGAAGTACATTTGGTGGAAATCCAATAGCGTGTGAAGTAGCCAAAGCCGCACTAGAAGTAGTAAGAGATGAAAAACTAGCCATAAATGCCGATCGGCTTGGGGAGATATTTCGAGATAGGATGAGTAAAATAGATTCTCCTATTGTTGAGACTTATAGAGGTAAAGGCTTACTAAATGCCGTGGTAATAACTCCGTTTGATTATGAGGGAGAGAAGAAGACGGCGATGGACGTCTGCCTCAAACTAAGAGACAATGGATTACTTGCAAAACCTACCCACGACCATATTATTCGATTTGCTCCACCATTGGTAATTAACGAAGAGCAATTGAATGAAGCGTGTGATATTATTGAACGAACTATTTTAAGCTTCGGAAAGTAGTTTTCACCTTCACAGCTTTCTGAACCAGAGACGTGAATTAAATTAGCTCACCCCTACTCCTATCAAACTAGCTAGGGTAGTTCGCTCTATTCTTATGTCTACGTAGTCTCCCATCTTGTAATGAGCTTTGGGGAAGATAACTTTAATGTTTTGTTCATTCCTACCCATCCATTCATCTTTACTCTTTTTACTTTGCATCTCTATAAGAACTCGATGCACGGTACCAATTTGTGCGGCATTAATTCTCTTTGATACTTCGTGCTGAGTTTCTATAACTTCCGTAAGTCTTCGTTTTTTGATCTCCAAAGGAACATCATCCTCGAATTTTCGTGCTGCTAAGGTTCCCGGCCTCTCGCTATAATAGTACATATAACTAAACTCGAATTCACATTCTTTCATCAAGCTTAACGTATCCTTATGCTCTTCTTCTGTCTCTGAACAAAATCCGGTTATAATATCACAACTTACTCCACATTCGGGTAGCACTTCCTTTATTCGGTTGAACTTCATTAAATACCACTCTCTAGTGTAGGTTCGGTTCATTTTTTCCAAAACCCTTGTGTTTCCGCTTTGTGCAGGGAAATGAATATGTTTAGCTACATTATCGTATTTCTTCATCACGAAAAGTACCTCGTCGTGAATATCCTTGGGATGAGAGGTTGAGAAACGAACTCGAAGACTTGGCTCTACCTGAGTAACCATTTCTAACAGATTAGCAAAGGAAACACTGCTATTTCTTTCGTCTTCTGATAGTTTGTCAAAGTCTTTTCGTGGACCACCACCATACCATAAATATGAGTCTACATTCTGACCTAACAATGTTACCTCTTTGTACCCTTTGCTTACCAAGTCTTGCACTTCATTAACTATACTCTCTGGATTTCGACTTCGTTCACGGCCTCTTGTAAAAGGTACGACACAGAAACTACACATATTGTCACACCCTCTGGTAATAGAAACAAAAGCAGTAACTCCATTGCTGTTTAATCGAGTAGGTTGAATCTCCGCATATGTCTCTTCCAGACTCAGCATCACATTTATAGCCTTATGTCCATCTTCTACTTCTCTTAGTAAAATTGGCAACTCTTTATAAGCATCTGGCCCAGCCACGATATCAACTAGTTTTTCTTCTTCTAATAGCTGTTTTTTCAATCGCTCGGCCATACAGCCAAGCACTCCTATGGTAAGCTCCTTGTTTTGCTTTTTATTATGGCGAAGGTGTTTCAGTCTATGCCGTATTTTCTGCTCTGCATTGTCTCTGATAGAGCAGGTATTTATAAAGATAATATCTGCTTCTTCCTCATTTCTAGTTGTTTGTACTCCTACATCTGCCATAATAGAAGCTACTACCTCACTATCCGCAAAATTCATAGCACAGCCATAGCTCTCTATAAAAAGTTTCCTCGATGTATCTTTTACCACCTCTGTCAAAGCGGTGCAAATTTATACATCCTATTAATTTCTATGTCATGATACTTATTTAAAGATAGAATCTTAATCTTGTCGGAATATTATCCCAAGAAAGTTGCTGATTAACGGTAACCTTTAGTAGATGTATTCGATTAACTAATCAAACAAAATTAAAATACGAATGAAAAACACTTTGAAAATGATTTGGATTCTTGCTCTAGGAGCTGGTTTATTCACTATGAGCTCTTGTACCGATGATGACGAGGATCCAGAACCAGATGGTTCTGGAAATACTGGAGAAACCGTTTGTTATCCTACAAAAGTAGTCAGTACTGATAGTGATGGTGACGACACATACGACTACACTTACAACTCAGATAATCAGTTAATTGAGTCAAAAAATACCTACGACGGAGATGTAGAAACAACTACATATGATTACACAGACGGGAAATTAATGACCGCTACTTCAGGTACTTCTGTAGCAACTTTCGTTTACGCTGATGGTGCTGCAATGCCAAATAGAGTGAATATAACTGAGGATGGAGAGAATAGTGAGTTCTTAATCATTGAAACCAATAGCGATGACCAAATTACCAAAGTGGAATATCACTACTACGACGATGGTCAAGCTATGCTTGATTTTGTAGATACGTATACTTACATCGACGGCAGCGTAGAAACGTACATTTCTGAAACCTATGACAATGAGACAGAAACTTTTGAAACAGACTTAGAGCTAACAGATTTTGTGTTCGATGATAAAAAGAGCCCATATGGAGGACAATTAGCATTTTCATACGAAGGTGACTTCAACCCATTAACCGTAACTAGAAATAATCTTATTTCTGCTAACCTAATAGCTGACGATGGCCAAGGAGGTCAACTAAAACTTCCTTACAATGCTACTTATGAATACAACGCAAACAACTACCCTACAAGCTCTTCACTAACACTTCTAGGGCAATCAACCAATATTGTAATTACTTATAACTGTAAGTAGTTTAACCACATTTTTATAAAAAAAGGCTACACTGATTTTAGTGTAGCCTTTTTTATGCCAACAGCCTAAATTTTTATTCTAAGTTTGTCATTCGGGTGAAACTAAAAATAGATTTTGAGATACCATATCATAAGTTAGACCAAAATTGGCCTAATTTTTTTTTGATGGGTTCTTGCTTTGCTACTGAGCAGGCAAAGCGTATGAAATCTCTATATATGAATACATATGACAACCCTTTTGGAATCATTTATAATCCAGTAAGTATTCAGACTTTACTTCATAGAATTGTATCGAATAAGAAGTATTCAGAGTCTGATTTCTATGCAAAGGATAAATACTTCTCTTGGGAGCATCACGGCAAATTCAAATATGATACAAGTGAAGAAGCTGTAGCCAATTCAAATGAAATATTAGATGAAAGCCAAAGTCAACTGATAAAAGCAGATGTTGTCTTGATCACCTTAGGTACATCTTTGGTTTTCAAGTATCAAGATATTATTGTAGCTAATTGCCATAAACTGCCAAATAAAGAGTTTAAAATAGTACAACTATCTAGCCTAGAAGTCCGTAAGTCCATACTTTCCATAATTAGAGATATCAGAGAAATAAATAAAACTGCTGAAATCATATTTACGGTAAGTCCAATAAGACATCTACGAAGTGGAGTTGTTCAAAGTTCTAGAAGTAAGGCTGTATTAATTTCCCAACTGCATGAAGTCTTGGATGAGCTTAATGATCAAAAGCTCAGTTATTTTCCATCTTTTGAAATACTTATGGATGAACTTCGTGATTATAGATTTGTAAAAGAAGATTTAACCCATCCCACTGCTATGGCATCTGAGTATATCTGGGGGCGATTTTTTGACACCTACTTTAACGTACAGTGCAAAAAAGCATTAAAGGATCTGGTTAAACTGAATCAATTAGAAGCACATCGTTCAACCGATGAAGAACTTCACAAGCAAACGATAGCAAATCAAAGAATTACCCTAAAACAAAACTACCCTTATATCAATATCCAATGAAAAAAGTGCTTATCACAGGAAGTAACGGACTTCTGGGACAGAAGTTGATTAATCTATACATAGGAATAGATGACATAAACCTAATAGCTACATCAAGAGGTGAAAATAGATATCCTGACGAAGTGGGCTATACCTATCATAGCATCGACGTTACAGATGAAAACGAAGTACATCGTGTAATATCTGAGGTAAATCCGGACACAATCATACACACTGCAGCTATGACCAATGTAGATGCTTGTGAAACAGATAAATTGGGGGCTGAGACATTAAATGTGGATGCTGTTCTTTATGTGGTGGAGGCTGCAAATAGTGTAGATGCCCATATCATACACATCAGTACAGATTTCATATTCGATGGTGAAAATGGTCCATATGCAGAAACAGATGCACCAGAACCACTTAGTTACTATGGCGAAACAAAACTTGCGTCTGAAAATATCGTAATGCATCAAGCCAAGAAATGGAGTATTGCAAGAACCATACTTGTCTACGGTATAGTCCATGATATGAGCAGAAGTAATATTGTGCTTTGGGCAAAAGGGGCCTTAGAAAAAGGCAATCCTATAAACGTGGTAAATGATCAGGTAAGAAGTCCGACATTGGCTGAGGACCTGGCTATGGGATGCAGATTAATAGAGCGAAGAGAAGCTGAAGGCATTTATAACATTAGCGGAAAAGATCAAATGAATATCGTTGAAATTGTGCATCGTGTGGCTGACTATTTTGGACTTGATAAATCTATCATCACTGAAGTAAGTAGCGAAACCTTAAATCAACCCGCCAAAAGACCTCCAATCACTGGTTTTGATTTATCTAAAAGTATGCAAGTATTAGGTTATAGTCCACATAGTTTTGAAGAAGGAATAGCTGTGCTAATGAGCCAGATATCAGAAACATAAGAGCAACTTTTAATTGAACTCATTGGTCTATCTTTGAGTCATGAAGCATTTATCTAGTTTAATTGGTCTTCTTTTTTTTGTAGTCGCTGCAAATGCTCAGTATAATCAGCCATATAGAATGGCATATGATGGTCAAAACTATTATATCACAAACAAAGGAGGCGGCACGGTAACGAAGCTTTCAGCAAACGGCACAACTTCAAGTATTGTCACAGGTTTACATTCACCAAATGATATCTTCTACGGCAATCTAGCTGGAAACAGTGTTATTGTATTATTGGACAGCAATACTATAAAACTATATGATAGTGCTTCCTTTTCGTCCTTACTCAGCATACCTATAACCGGAGCTATTGATGCACATGATGGTCTGTTTAATCCTAATAATCAAAATGAGTTTTTCATTTCAGATAGAGGAGCAAACAAAATCATTAAAGGTTCCATTGGGTCTGCTCCATTTTATCCAGTGACATTTTCTACCTTGACTTCTGACATTACAAGACCCGCAGGCATGATTGTAAACGCTGTCGGAAAACTAATAGTGGTATCCGATACCATAGACGGAAAAGTTCACGAAGTAGATTTATTCTCAGGGGTGAAATCGACCGTACTATCCAGTAATTTAGATAATTTAAATGACGTAGCACAGGATGCCCAAGGCAACTATTATTTGACCAACTGGGGCGATAATTCTTTGTATAGATATAGTAAAAACTGGACCAACAGGTACACTGTATCTACTTACAATAATCCAAGTGGACTACTGGCAATAAACCAGGCAGATTTTCTTGGACTATGTTGCTCCAATTGCAATAAAGTAGAATTTCGACTATTTCATTTATTCAGTCCTGCAAATGACTTATCCTTATGCCCTGGTGATAGTTTGACTTCTAGCTTTATTCCTTCCTATCGAGGAATCGGGACTTACGACACTAGCAATTATTTTACAATTGAAATAAGCGATAGCAATGGAAACTTCTTTTTTGGTCAAGAAATTGGTAGAATCAAGACTAGTACTCCACCTGCACAGATTATAGGCAAGTTACCTCTAGCAAATTATGCGGATAGTGGATATAGTTATAGACTGGTCTCTACAGCACCTCGGGTTGTTAGTTATTTTACAAAAACCGTTGAGATAAAACGTGCACCATATGTTGATCACTTTTCTGATGATACCTATTACAGCTGCGTTGGCACCCCTTTACGAATTAAACATAGTTATGATTCAAATAATGAATTCAGTTTCTTCCCTCCTACAGGAATTTCATACTTAGATTCTGTTACTTTTTCTTCTTCAAGTACGGCAGACACTACGTTAATTTATATATGCCAAATCGTAGACACATCATCTGGTTGCCAAGTTTCAGATGATTTTAGATTAATCTTTGATTCAGAAATCACCTTTCCTTTACTCCCTGATTCTATAAAATTATGCGAGGGTGATACCACAACGATTATTACTGGTAACAACGGAAATAGATATGCTTGGGCAGGCAGCTCTGACATAAAAGAAAATACTAGTCCATCTATTCGATTTTTTGGTCTCGAGAATACAACACTTTTTATATCTGCTATAGACAGCCAGGGGATATGCTCTGGATTTGATTCAGTGAAAATACAGATTAATCCATCTCCAAAACTATCTTTCACACTTCAAGAACTTGAGTTTTGTTTTGGGGATACAATTGACTTTTCCGATTACAGTGATGATAGCCTAAATTATAGCTATTCCATCTCAAATTCAGAAGATTACACCAATGGCAAATGGTTGGCAAAATCTGCAGGGAGATATTCTTACACCTTATATTA
>ERZ1046568.2358-NODE-2358-length-12413-cov-4.304580_pt1 | contig 12413 bp, 8 predicted proteins | sample MGYA00383092_ERZ1046568 | MGnify/ENA primary metagenome ERZ1046568 (study PRJEB29581, sample SAMEA5548362) | metagenome | biome: marine; feature: coastal; material: water | depth 1 m | study: Short-term variability in the microbial, nano- and picoplankton... | reverse complement strand
TAGTCCGTATTGAAGCGGATATGTCTGATTTAAGGCGCGATCTTTCCAAAGTTGCAAAGCATACTGATGAAGCTGGCAGCAAAATGAAATCCGCCTTTGCGGGTGTGGCAAAGGCCGCTGCGGCCTTGGGCGGTGCCGCGCTTTTTTCTGGATTTATAAAGTCATCAATACAAACTGGCGCGGCCATTGAGGGTTTGAGGGTTCAACTTAATGGCCTTTTAGGAAGTGTTGATGAGGGCGCAAAAGCATTTGAGATGATGACTGCCTTTGCTTCCAAGGTTCCATTCTCATTAGATCAAATTCAATCTGGCTCCGGTTCTCTTGCGGCTGCCGCTGATAATGCTGATGAGCTTGGTGAGCTCATGCAGATCACGGGCAACATTGCTGCTCAATTTAATATTCCATTTGAAATGGCGGCTGAAAACGTACAGAGGGCGCTTTCTGCTGGTGCGGCATCCGCTGATCTCTTCCAGCAAAAGGGTGTTAATGCCTTTATGGGGTTGAAGGCTGGGGTCTCGGTTAGTGCGGAAGACACAGCCAAAGTTTTAATAAAACATTTTGGCACTGGCGGCACATCCGATGGAGCTATGGCTGAATTCGCCAAGACAACAAATGGTGCATTGTCTATGTTCGGCGATGCTATGTTTAATTTTAGAAGAAAAGTTGCAGAAAGCGGTCTCAATCAGGGGTTTACGGACTTAATAAACGTCATCACTGGCATGATAAATAGTAGTGGCGATCTCGCAACAATTATTGGTGAGAAAGTAGGAAAAGCATTTTCCGCTTTGGGCAGGGTTTTGACATTTATTGCTGACATAAGCGATGAAGTGGCAATGTTGTTCAGGTCAATTTATCAAGTGGCCGCAACTGCGGGTTCTATTTTGATGAAAATGTTTGGGTTTGAGCTTGCTGATCTTATGGACGCTGTTGCTGGGGCAATATTGCTCATTAAAGAAAATATGGACAAAGTGATCTTCGTGGTTGGCGTTTTTGTGGCTTATCAATTTGCGGCTAAACTGTTCACCACCGCAGAAGCCGCGATCAAACTTGCCAGAGGGCTAAGGGCGATTGGAATTACTCAAGCTCTACTAAATACTGTTACTAAAAAAGGGATCGGCTCTTGGCTAGTAATAGCTGCAATTTTTGGAGAGCTTACTGGTTTAACTGATGGATTGAAGGACAGACTTTCAGAGTTTGCAAGCGATGTTTACAACAAACTTCCAGAGGATTTAAGGGGTAGTCTTGGTGACGTAGGGGGGTTTTTCACTGACAGCAAAAATGCTATAGACGAGGCTTCAAAAAAACTTTTTCAAACCGGGAGTGGATTTGTAATGCTAAATCCCGGTGAAAGTGTCGCTCTTGATGTTGATGCCACAATTGAGGGAATACAGGGCGCCCTTATGGGGGCAGGTGTTGCGGCTAGTGTAACAGATGGAGAATTCAAGAAACTCAAGACAACCATAGAAGGCTTTTTGCCTGAAGAAATAAAACTTTTGAAAACCATTGAAGCGATAGAAAAAGCATTGCCAAGAATGGATGAAGCACTGAAGGCTCAGGCTCTTGATGCGATTGCCATATTGAAGCAAGAGCTTTTGGAGCTTGACCCTCTTTATAAACAGCTTACAGATCGCGCAACTCAAGCCTTTGATACAATGGCTGACAGCCTTACTGGCATGGTTATGAGTGGAAAGTTTGATCTGAAATCACTTGGAAGTATGTTCAAACAAACTGTCAGGGAAATGATCGCAGACGCGATTAAAGCGCAAATGATAAGGCCATTGTTGGGCGGTGTGTTTGGAGCAATTGGAACGGCTATAGGCGGCCCGGTTGGAGGTTTCCTCGGGAGTATGGCGGCCGATGCCATTGGTGGTTCTGCCGATGGTGGGAACCTAAATGCAAATATGCCTCAAATTGTTGGGGAAAGAGGGCCGGAGCTTATCGTTCCAAAATCAGCCTCAAATATTATGAACAACCACAACACGAAGAACGCTCTTGGTGGCGGTGGTAGTACAATAATCCAGCAAACCATTAACGTGAGCGCCGGGGTATCTCAGACAGTAAAAGCTGAAATGGTCTCACTTATGCCAAGGTTCAAACAGGAAGCCATGAGAGGTGTTGTCGATGCTAAACGACGCGGCGGCACTTATGGTCAAGCATTCGGGTGATATATGACACTGATAACTATGCCAGCAAGTCCAGCCTTTACGAGTTCAGAATGGGGCATAAGCCGCAACGTAGCGGTGTCTGAGAGCCCATTTACGGGCGCTACACAGGTGCATAAGTATTCCAAGGACCAATGGACAGCAACGCTCACTTTACCCCCTATGAGGCGTGATTTGGCGAGAGCCTGGCAGTCTTTCTTTATGCTCTGTGAGGGGCGAGCTAATACCTTTCTTTTGGGCGATCCTGATGCAAAGGAGGTTACTGGTGACGCCATTCCTGATGCCGTAACTGTGGCGGCAGATGCGGCCATTGGAGATACATCTGTAAGCCTGACAATTGGTTCTGGAAAAAAAATTAATAGTGGGAGCTATTTGCAATTTGGAACTGGAGCTAACGCTCGGCTTCATATGGTTGTGGACAATAACACAGGAAATGGAGTTGTAACCATTCAGCCGCCACTGAAGTCTGCTATCAGCACAAACGACAACGTAATTTTCTCGTCAGCAAAAGGGGTCTTTCGGATGGATACAAATTCATTAGTTTGGAGCGCAGATCATGTCAGCCGATATGGCATAACCTTTTCATGCAGTGAGGCATTATGAGCCGTAATATTTCAGCTTCATTACTATCGGCCCTGACAGGTGCAACCATAGAGCCTTTCTATGCCGTTGAGTTTATGTTCGATACTAGGACCGTGACCGATATTGACGGAAATGATTTTGATGTAGCGCCATTACGTCTTTGGACTGGCATTGGAGATAGAACGATTGAGGTTCAAGGATCAAATCAAGTTTTCGTAGGCACAGGGGCTCTTCTTTCTATTGCAGGATTGAGTGAGGTAAACGACCTATCTGCCAAGTCATTATCCGTAACACTTACAGGTCTAAACTCAGACATATTGTCAATTGCGCTTCAGGAGCCATACCAAAGGCGGGAATTCCGTTTATATTTTGGAGAGAAAAGCTCCAATGATGTCATTCAAATATTTAGTGGCAAAATGGATAAAATGACAATTTCAGATGATGAAAATGCCAGCACTATTCAAATGCAAGTTGAAAGCAATTTAGTAGAGCTTGAGAGGTCTAGCGGCTGGCGTTACACCCAGGAAAATCATAAATCCAGATATGAAGACGATAGCTTCTTTTCATTCGTTCAAACAATACAGGATCAACAGGTGGCATGGGGCCGAAGCAGCGGTTAAATATATTTATATCCAACATTAAGGATGAGCCGTTCGTGTGGGGGGTTAATGATTGCTTTACCTTCACGAACAATGCCTTTCGTGCTATGTATGGGGTTGGATACGCTGATGATTGGATGGGGCGTTATATGAATGGCTCAATGCCCAAACACGCTTCAAGTTTGCGCAGGGAATTCAAACATTCAACACTGTTTGATGGTTTGACTAGCAAAATGAAGAGAATAGATAGTCCAATTTTTGGAAGCCTTGTTACAACAAGCGTAAATCAACGCTGGGTTACTGGGTCAGCCTTTGGAATTTCACTTGGTTCTCGATCTGTGTTCTTGGCTAAAGACGGCCTTATAAAATTAGACAATGAATGTGTAGAAAGCGCATGGGTTCTTAAATGAAAAATACAAATTTCCCCTTCAATGTAATGCGCCATCGCAATCAATTTGAGATTGCGCCGAGAGAGCCATATACAGTCGGGAATGCAGTTTTGGCGTTTTTCCAAGCGTCTACATACCATTTGGCGGTCATATATGCCGTTGGTGTTGTAACCATTGCTGTGGTCGCTTCGGCTGTCGCTGGCGCTGTTATGCCAAATATTCCCGATTTTGGTGGATTAAACAACTCAGGAACCCTTCTCCAAAACAGGAAGGATGCTTTGCCTCCTGCTGAATTTGTTTATGGTGAGGTCAGGAAGGGTGGAACTGTTACTTTTCTGGAGAGCACTGGCACCGACAATAAAATACTGCATCAAATCATTGTTCTCGCCGCCCATGAGGTTGAGGCAATTGAGGAAATATATTTCAACGATGAAATCGTTACGATGAGCAATGAATTTGTTACATCTTCCCCCTATGCAAAAACGTACACTAAAAGAGTGGTGGTTTCTTACGATCAACACGGAGACCCTGTATATGGCGACGCCTCAGTAACTGATTATTATGCCAAAGTATTTATCCACACTGGAAATCAAACAGACGCCAATAGCCCATTCGCAAATTCTACTAATTCTTTGGCCAATACGTTGCATTCTACAGCAGGCATAAGCGTAGACAGTGATTTTATTGGGAAGGGACTAGCTTATATATATTGTCAATTTACCTACAACCAAGATGTATTTTCCGGTGGACTGCCGACTGTTACAGCAAAAATCAAAGGCAAAAAGATAGTAAAGACTGTTAATGGGGTCAATCAATCCGCAGCTTACAGTAACAATGCAGCTTGGTGCATAATGGATTATTTGAAGTCAAATTATGGCCTTGGTGATAATTCAATAGACTATTCCACATTTGAAGCTGCGGCTGATATATGTGATGACACAACGGTTCTTTCTGATGGCACACCTCAATTCACAATGAATGGAGTTATTGGCGGCGGTGAAAGCCGGGGGAATGTTTTACAGAGGATGATGACAACCTGCGGAGGCACTTTGTTTTGGGGCGCGGGGTATTGGAAGCTATATGCAGGGGATTGGATAGCGCCAACTAAAACATTGACTATGGACGATTTTAGAAGCGGCATCCAGATGGACACTAAAATTTCCATGCGAGATAATTTCAACGCTGTTCGTGGAACATTTGTTGATGCTGCCAACGATTTCATAAGCTCAGATTACCCTCAAGTTAGCTCTGATAATTTTCTTGAGGAAGATAATAATATTGAGACTGTTCTTGATCTCAACCTACCTTTTACAACTAATCCGTTGGCGGCTCAAAGAATTGCCAAGCAAATGCTAATGAGAAATCGTGAGCAACTAACGCTTAGTGCTGATTTTGGCATGAATGCTTTTGATGTTCAGGTAGGAGATTTTATTTATATCCAAAACAAAAGATATAATTGGGGAGTTGGAAATGAAAAATCCTTTGAGGTTATTGGTTGGAGATTGCAGCCTGACGTTGAGGGCGGTGATCTTCGTGTAAATTTGACGCTGCGAGAAAGTAGTGAAGCCGCTTTTGGCTTTACCGATCTTGATGAACAGACAATCATTACAAACAATACAACCCTTCCAAGATATTATGATGTTCCTAATATCTCCCTCAGCGTGACTAAGGAATATCGTGAGGTAAATGAAAGCGTTGTTAATGTTCTTATTGTGCGGGTTAATTCATCAGATATTGAAAGAATAAGCTCAGTTATTCTCAAATATAAAAAATCTGATGATAATACTTACAAATCAGTGGCGCAGACAATTTTGATTAATGAGGGAACAACTGCTGGCAGGTTTGAAATTGTTGGAGTAGACGCGCCTGTAGCGGGTGGTTCTGGTATAAATTACGACATTTCAGTAACCCCAGTTAATGCTCTCGGTTTCAAAGGCGAAGAAACTTCTGTAGTTCATACTGTCAATCCAGACACAACACCGCCCAGTCCCCCAGCAACATTAAGCCACATATTATCGGGCGGCACACTATTTTTTGAGTGGGATGCTGTAACTGATATAGACCTGTCTCATTACAAACTGTATTATAATTCAAATACTTCTGAGACTTTTGGCAACTCAAAATCTTTAAGTAATCTGAAAGTTAAGAAAATCGCGCGTCCAGCTACGTCAATTACTTATCCCTCACTGGCTGGGAAGTGGTTTATTTCTGCGGTAGATAAATCAGGAAATGAAAGCACTTCCGCCCCTGACACAACTGTTTTAGCGTCCGAGCTTCCTGCACTTGATGAAACAGAAACCAACAATGAGCACCCTTTATTTAGCGGTCAGGGGCTATCAGGAAGTTCCAATGTAACTGTTTCCAATAACTCATTGGAAATGAATTCTTATTCCTCCGCTAATGCGCAGGGTATTTATCAATTCTGGCATGAGGATAGTTCTAATCATTATATTGATATTGGCATAACGCCAAGAACAATTAGGCTTTCATCCTCTTTTACAGCAACAAGAAAACATTTAGATGCTGTAAATGGTGAAGTTACTTGGGATGATATACCCGGCAATTGGGATACATGGCCGGGGAACATGGATGACTGGACAGATCAAGAAACAGACTTTGGTGATTTTGCAGTGGTTATGCAGGTTAGAGCATCTGATACTGTAGGGGGTCTTTCTAGTGAAAATTATGTTGTGGCTGCTGGTGAAGTTGTTGGACGATATGTTCAATTTAGGGCTATACTTTCAAACACAAATGCAAAAGTGACGCCAGATGTAACTGCACTTAGTGCAACAGTGGAGTATTAAAAATGACAACTCATCCCTTTACTATTAGTGGGGCTCAAAATGCAGTTAGTGCCAGAGAAGATATTGAAGATGCCCTTCAGGCTTTGGCATCAAACAACAGTGCAGATAATGAGCCTTCAACGCCATATGCTAATATGTGGTGGTATGAAACTGACACAAATCTTCTAAAAATCAGGGATGAGGATAACCTTTCTTGGATCAACGTAGCTTATATAAACCAGTCTACTAACAAATTTGAGATACTTGACGACACTAAGGTGGTCACAACCTCTGGAACTCAAGTTGGTATTCTTACAGATCAGGACGAAAGCGTTTGGACGACGGGAACTGGAGTTATTGATAGCCTTGTGTCTCCTGCTAAGGTTAAGGCCGCGATTGACGCCTTATCCTACACTCAACCAACCGGGAACGGGGATGTTGGGACTTACAAGTTCTTAGTGCTAAATGGCGGGGCTGTGGTCGCTGGTTCCTCATACTCTGGTAGCATCTTGCTCGACAGTGGGGTAAGGGCCGCTCAAAACCTCACAACCTTAAACACCGCCTACAATGCGAGCGCAACAGGTCTGGCTAGAGGTGGATCGTATCAATCTGGGACTTGGCAAGCGATGGGAAGTGTTGCAACCAGCGGCACTTATGGTCGAGGCACACTATTTTTGAGGATTTCATAATGGCTATCACAATAACACAAGTGCGAAATGCGGTATCTCTCCAAGCCGACAACCTTCGGATGGACGTTGAGATTAATCACCCGACATTTGGATGGATTCCATATCACTTGAACCCTTCAGATACAGACGCGACTATTGATAATAGTGCTATCATGTCTTTGATTGGTGCTAACTTCACAGCATATGTTGCGCCTACGCAGGCGGAAATGGACGCAGAAGAGGCCGCGTCTGTCCGTGCAGAGCGTGACAGCCTTTTATCCACAGTCGTTGACCCTCTGGTGTCAAATCCACTGCGCTGGGCTGATCTTACATCCGATCAACAAGCTGCATGGACTAGCTACCGAACAGACCTATTGGACATAACAGATCAGTCAGGTTTTCCTCACAATGTAAATTGGCCCACAATAAGCTAAATACAGCTTGTTTGCCCGTTAAGTATATGTCTGGCATAATATGCAAATATCGTGTAATGTAAAAGCGCATATGCAAAATCTAACAGGAGGCCGTTATGGCGACATTAGGAGATCGGGTCTTTGATAATGGCCTATCGGTGCTTGATAGCGAAGCAAATAAAATTCTAGTTACATCTCAGGAGGCAACTACATTTACTGAGGCAAACTCTACTTATGCTTTGGGAAATTCAACTAGCCTATCAATCGGCGCTTCGGGTGATCGTGTTGGCGGGGGGCGAAAGGTAACTGTTGCTGCTATCTCAGACGGCTCTATCACTGGCACAGGCACCGCAACGCATTATGCGATTGTTGACACAGCAAATTCACGTTTGCTTGCTACAGCGGCCCTCACAGCCTCTCAGTCGGTTACTAGCGGAAACACTTTTACCTTGGCCACATTTGACATTGGTATTCCTGATCCTGCTTAAATTTGACTAGGAGTTTCCAATCATGGCGTTTGTGGTAAAAGACCGAGTAAAAGAAAGTTCCTTAACAACTGGGAATGGAGCCTATACATTGGCTGGGGCTGAAATTGTGTTCCAGACATTCGCCGCAATAGGAAATGGAAACTCCACATATTATGCCGCCACCGATGGAACTGATTGGGAAGTTGGTGTCGGCACATATACAAGCTCTGGAACATTGTTATCCAGAGACACAATAATATCTTCATCTAACAATGATGCGGCTGTTAGCTGGGCGGCGGGTGAAAAGTTAATTTTTTGCTCACAACCAGCATCAAAAACCAATATGATGGATGATAATGGATATGTGACGGGCTTAGAGTTTGGCACTCATCTTGATTTAAATACAACCGTTGCGACAAAGCCAAGTCACGCAGAGGGCCGCTTGTTCTATGATAAGGCGTTTGGCGCTCTTGGTTTCTATAACGAAGAAGGCGACATCACCCTTCAGATTGGTCAAGAAGAATATATCCGCGTTTATAATGACACAGGATCAACCATTGCGAATGGCAAGCCTGTTTATTTGACTGGTGAAAGCGGCTCAACACCCACAATCGCTCTTGCGAGAGCGGATGGCACATATGAGCAATCTCAGGCCGTAGGAATTGCAACTCACGACATTGAGAATTCTTCTGTTGGTTATGTTACTACTCGCGGCCTCATTGCTGATGTAGATACCTCTCATTTGACCGTTGGAGAGCAGGTCCACATTGCGGTGGGAGCATCTGGCGGCACGCAAACTGAAGCCCCGACATACCCAAACTATCCAACTGATGTTGGTATTTGTTTGATTAGCAACGCATCGTCTGGGTGCATCTATGTGCAAATTCGGTCTCACTCTTATGAGACAATCAGGGTTTCTGGAAATTCGCACTTCGATGCTGATCTTACTATTGATGGCGATCTGACAATCAATGGCACTCAAACCATTACCAACAGCAACAACATTTCCTTGTCGGGTTCTTTCAATTATTTTAATTCCGGTGACACGATTACCAGCCCAACCTTTACCGGGACTGGCGTCAATGACTTGACCTTCACTGGTCACTATAACGGCACCACTAGCAACAAGACTTTTTATGTTCGTATAAGTGATGATCACTCGGCACCTGATAAATTCGAATGGTCAACAGATAATTTTTCTACAATTGAAGCCACTGACATTGCAATCACGGGCAACGATCAGTCCCTAGAGGATGGTATCAGCGTAAAGTTTAACGCGACTAATGGTCATGATGTAGGTGATGTTTGGACAGGTACGGCCTCTCCGGCAAATGTTGATACTGGCATTGCATCCAACCGGAACACTGGGACATCTGGCGTTGGATATACTCATGTCGGATTTTATTATGATGTTTCTTCTAATTATTGGACACTGTTCGATGAGTACAGCCCGGAGCCCGAAGGCGCAATTGATGTTTCTCACGCATCCTTTTCATATGGAACCCTCAAGGCTGATACTGTCATTGCCAATGTAACGGGCAATTTGACTGGAAATAGCTCTGGGACGCACACAGGGGCGGTTCTAGGCAATGTTACGGGGAATGTGACATCAACTGGCTCAAACTCATTTGGCTCAATAGCCATTGGGGATTGGACCATTACGGAAGATGGGAATGGCAAGCTGGCCTTCTCTCATAGCGGCACGGTCAAAATGACCTTGGATGATACTGGAACTCTCGCAGCGGCGAATGATATTTTCACAGATGAAACTCTCTAGCTAATAGTGGGAACACGAAGATGGCAATTAAAATCAACGGCACCGAAGTAATTGATGACAGCCGTAATATTGTAAATGTTGGAAATGTTGATGGGCGCGATGTATCTGTTGATGGTTCAAAGCTAGATAATATTGAGAGCAACGCTGACGTAACAGATAGTGACAATGTGAGTTCAGCCCTAACTGGCCTCACTACTGAAACATCAATTGCCGAAACAGATTTAATTCCAGTTTATGATGCTAGTGCAAGTTCTTGGCGCAAGGCCACAGTGTCGGATGCAGCTCTTGTCGGCCCTAAAGGTCAAAAAGGTGAAGTTGGAGCCGCTGGAAGCAATGGTTCTAACGGCGCAAAGGGCCAAAAGGGGCAAACAGGACTTACCGGAGACAAGGGCCAAAAAGGTGAAATTGGCAATCAAGGTATTCAAGGCGATGCTGGCTCTAAGGGTCAAAAGGGTGAGCTTGGCTTAACTGGTGGAACTGGATTAACTGGGGATGCCGGAGCCAAGGGTCAAAAAGGTGAAGTCGGGGGCCAAGGACTTACCGGAGGCAAGGGCCAAAAGGGACAAGCCGGGGCGGATGGCACAAATGGAACAAACGGATCAATAGGTTTAACTGGAGATACTGGTCAAAAGGGTCAAAAGGGCGAGGTTGGCTTAACCGGAGGCTCTGGTTCTAAGGGCCAAAAAGGAGAGATTGGAGCTGGAGGTCAGAAAGGTCAGTCTGGTTCACAGGGAGATCAGGGTATCCAAGGTGATACTGGCTCCAAGGGACAGAAAGGTGAAGTTGGCCAAAAAGGTCAAACTGGCGGAACTGGTTTAACTGGAGGTACAGGTCAAAAAGGTGACAAGGGTCAAAAGGGTGAGCTGGGCGGAACTGGTTTAACAGGGGGGACTGGTCAAAAAGGCCAGAAAGGGCAAACCGGAAATACTGGCAACACGGGCGCATCCGGGACGCAGGGCGTTCAAGGGGTTCAGGGCGTTCAGGGCTCCAAGGGTCAAAAAGGTGCAACCGGAACCGCTGGAACAAATGGAAGTAATGGCCAAAAAGGCCAAAAGGGTGAAGCTGGAGCCGCCGGAGGTAGTGGTCAAAAAGGTCAAAAAGGTGAAAAGGGTCAAAAAGGTCAGACTGGCTTAACCGGAGGGAATGGTCAAAAAGGTGAAAAAGGCCAAAAAGGTCAAACTGGAGCCAAGGGGCAAAAAGGCCAAACTGGGAATACCGGAGGTACAGGGCAGAAGGGACAAAAAGGTCAAACTGGGTCGACTGGTTTAACTGGGAATACCGGAGGAACTGGGGCCAAAGGTCAAAAAGGTGAGGTTGGAGCTACTGGCCAAAAGGGTCAAACGGGCGCAACTGGGGCAACGGGCCAAAAAGGCCAAAAGGGACAGACTGGAGCTACTGGGACATCAGGTGGAACTGGTGCAACTGGAACCAAGGGTGAAAAGGGTCAAAAGGGTAACGAGGCTGGCAACGCTGGCTTGCTAGATGGTTACGATAGCTCCCGCTTTATGCGCCGACAAAGCAAGGAAAACGCTACTGTTGGGCCGGGCTGGATGACTGTTGCGACAAACACCAGCACCAGGGTTCACGGCGAAGTTGTTGTTACTGACGCGGACAGTGGAGATCATTCCTTCATTCGCATTGATTACATGCGATCTTATGCCGATGCTAATTTTACAGTGATAAATACTGGCGGCCATGCAAATCGAATTACTGGCGCTCGTATCTTTTATCAAACTGCTAATAATACTTACGGAACAAAAATTCTTCAAGTTTATGTAACCGCAAGCTCAAATTACGAAGTCAACATATATGAGCATGGCGACATAGCTGATTACGGTGTTCCTTCTGGGATAACGCCCGTAATTGAGAATACCAAGACTGGTTATGCGGTTCACGGAAACGAAGTGCTGAACCTAGACACTTACAGCCTTACAGCAGAAGAAGGCGTCCAGTCTGGAGGCCATATGCGTTTTGGCGGAAGCCTCTATGCTGGCAGCACCCAGATTGTGAACGACCTTGGTCAGTGGGTGGGTTCCGATAGTGGGATCAAGGGCCAAAAGGGGCAAACTGGAAGCACCGGAGATGCTGGTCAAAAAGGTCAAAAGGGGCAAACTGGAGCTACGGGCAACACGGGCTCAACTGGTGCCAAAGGCCAAAAGGGCCAGAAGGGTCAAACTGGAGCTACGGGTTCTACTGGGTCTACTGGAGCCACTGGCTCTAAGGGTCAAAGGGGTGATAACGCGGTTACAGCAACAAGTGTGACCTTCGGAAGCGGGGTTACGCTACAAGAAAGCACAGACCGTGCGGATTTGCTGCAAATCACTTCAGCAACTTCTGGCTGGGGTGGCTTGCAGATACGCAATAGCTCAAACGAGGGCCGCTGGTCATTTATGACTGATGGTGAAGTTGCAGGTATCTACAATGATGAAGATAGCAAGTGGCACATGCAGTTTGCTGAATCTGGTGCTACTACACTATACCATTTAGGTACTGCAAAGTTGGCCACAAGCTCTAACGGCATTGAGATGTCTGGCCGTATAGACATGAACAACAACGACATCTATGGTGTTGAC
>ERZ1046568.2354-NODE-2354-length-12424-cov-5.469723_pt1 | contig 12424 bp, 9 predicted proteins | sample MGYA00383092_ERZ1046568 | MGnify/ENA primary metagenome ERZ1046568 (study PRJEB29581, sample SAMEA5548362) | metagenome | biome: marine; feature: coastal; material: water | depth 1 m | study: Short-term variability in the microbial, nano- and picoplankton... | reverse complement strand
TGAAATAGAGAAATGGTTGCAAGAATCACCATTCTCCCAGCCTATACGCGCTCTGCTAGCTAAGAAGCTAATTTTCGATCAAGAGATTGTTTTGGATCCAGTGATCATTGGTACAGCGAGCACAGCGAGTAATCGTACGTGGCTATATCGCGAACTACATAGCGGGATAGAGTTTAAAACTGATAGTTCAACTGCTTCAGCAGAAGCAGTTGAAAATGTAGAGATATTTAATGACCATTCCACTCCTATCACAGAAAATAATGAATCAATTTATACTTTAGATGAAAATAAACAAGATATTGAAAATAAGGTTATTAGCGATGATATAAAAGAAGAAGTACTTGAAGATCGAGATGAGGATGGTGCTGCTCTAGATTTAGAAGGACAACTAAAGGAAACTAATGAAGAAATAGCGATCGAACAACTTTTAAGTACAAAGCAAGAGAAGTCATCTGAAGACTCTAAGGCTACTTCTGAAATCCAAGTAATACGAGTGGATACAGATAAAGAATTTATTGCAGGCAGAGATGATGACAAAAAGAAAGCTAAGAAAAAGAAAAAAGATAAGAAGAAAATAAAGAAAGATAAGAATAAAAAGGCCGATAAGAAGTCTGAAGAAAAGGATAAGAAAAAGAAAAAAACCGCTAAAAAGGCCAAAAAGAAAGCTAAAAGAGAGAAGAGAGAACCCAGTGAAAATAAAGCCTTAGATGTGTTTTGGGGAGAGAAGGAAAAAATAGCCCATTCAAAGCAAAAAAATGAAAAAGCATCGAAAAGGAAATTTAAAATAAAAAATAAGAAATCTAAGATCCAGTTACTCAAATATGATATTCCAGTAAGTCCACACGAAGAAGAAGCAAATCATTACGACCATGATTTGGATGATTTGAGCGAATTGTCTAACTATACACAGTGGCTCCTACATTTTAGCAAAGACAAAGCTGATGGCAGCTTCAATCATATGTGGATAGCTTCAAGCAAATCTAATAATGGCAGAGAGAATATATCAACTCCATCATCAGAGGCTAAGAGTAAAGAGAAAAAATCTAAAAATAGAGCTAAGAAGATACCTACTAAAGCCAAAAAAAAATCGAAACCAGATCACTCATTAGAGACTAACGAGAAGATCATATCAGAATTATGGGCGGATTTACTGGCTAAACAAGGACATATTAAAAAAGCTCGTAAGATGTATTTGAAGCTCAGTTTGAAATATCCTGAAAAAAGTAGTTACTTTGCAGTCAAATTGGAAAATCTTTAAACGAATACATAACAATGATTACAGCATTAACTATCATAATCGCTCTTAACTGCATCATATTAATGGCAGTAGTACTTATCCAAAACCCTAAAGGTGGTGGAGTAGATAGTACATTCGGAGGTGCCGGAGCTAACCAAATGTTTGGTGCAGCAAAGTCAACTGACTTTATCGAAAAACTTACTTGGGGTTTAGCAATATCCTTATTTGTGCTTTGTCTTATTACTGCCGTAATGGTGGGAGGTGGTGAAGCTGGAGAAGTAATTCAATCAAGACAATAATGGGTTGTTTACTTATCGTAAAATGAGTCCAAAAAATTCAAAGGTCCATCTTTTCGGTGGGCCTTTTTTTGTGCATCATTGGATAATAGAAATTTTTTAACTCAGGATAATATCTGAACTCTGAAAAATAGGGGGCTAATATGAATTATTCAGACAATTTGACACAAAGTCTGGGACACAAAGTCAATATTAACTTTTCGACAATAATCATTTATGCAATAATGTCACTAATTCTGGCATGGCACAGGATGTGCACACAAAAAACTATAATCACTATTTAGTATATAGCGAAAGAAATTTAATTAATCATTTAATAAACATAATCATCGGTAAGTATGAAACCAATTAACGACAGAGTAGTAGTACAACCTGCAAAGGCGGTAGAGAAATCAGCAGGAGGTATAATCATTCCTGACACTGCAAAAGAAAAACCATCGCAAGGTAAAGTAATAGCAGTGGGTCCAGGTAAAGAAGGAGTCGCTATGACAGTAAAGAAAGGCGACAAAGTATTATACGGTAAGTATGCAGGCCAAGAGCTTGAGTTCGACGGTAAGGAATACTTAATCATGCGAGAAGATGACATTCTCGTAATACTGTAAGAAAAATCCAAACCAATTTAATTGGTTACATTATCTAAATTTTGAAACAATAAAATAACGTACAATTATGGCTAAACAAATTAGCTTCAGTTCAGATGCAAGAGCCAAGCTCAAGTCTGGGATAGATCAGCTTGCTGATGCAGTAAAAGTAACATTAGGACCTAAAGGACGTAATGTAGTAATCCAAAAAAGCTTTGGAGCTCCAGTAATCACTAAAGATGGAGTATCAGTAGCTAAAGAAATAGAACTAGAAGATCCTGTAGAGAATATGGGTGCTCAAATGGTAAAAGAAGTGGCTTCCAAAACTGCAGACCTTGCAGGAGATGGTACTACAACTGCTACTGTCCTAGCTCAATCATTAGTATCTGCAGGTATGAAGTATGTAGCAGCAGGCGCTAATCCAATGGATCTCAAGAGAGGTATCGATAAAGCTACAGAGGCAGTAATAACAAGCCTTCGCAAGCAATCTGAAAAAGTAGGAAATGACTTCAAAAAGGTTCAACAAGTAGGTGCAATATCTGCAAACAATGATGAAGAAATCGGTTCTCTGATTGCTGATGCTATGGAGCGCGTAAGCAAAGATGGTGTTATTACTGTAGAGGAAGCAAAAGGTACTGACACGTATGTAGACGAAGTCCTAGGAATGCAGTTTGACAGAGGATATTTATCTCCATATTTCATTACAGACAGTGAAGGGATGAAGACTGAGTATGACAACCCACTTATCCTTATTCATGACAAGAAAATATCTAACGTAGCTGAAATAGTACCTGTACTAGAAAAAGCTTCCCAAGCAGGGAGACCTCTTCTTATTATTGCTGAAGACATTGAGTCTCAAGCACTAGGAGTATTAGTAGTTAACAGACTAAGGGCTGGACTCAAGGTTGTTGCTGTCAAAGCTCCAGGATTTGGTGATAGAAGAAAAGCAATGCTAGAGGATATCGCTATCCTTACAGGTGGAACAGTCATCTCTGAGGAGAAAGGATATAAATTAGATGGTGTAGAATTAGATCTATTGGGATCTGCCGACAAGATTACAGTTGACAAGGATAACACAACAATCGTAAATGGTGGAGGCAAAAAATCTCAAATCAAAAACAGAATAAGCCAAATCAAATCTCAAATCGAGACTACTACATCAGAATATGATAAAGAAAAGTTACAAGAGAGACTTGCTAAACTTGCTGGTGGTGTAGCTGTACTATACGTTGGAGCAGCAACCGAAGTAGAGATGAAAGAGAAGAAGGATAGAGTGGATGATGCACTACATGCAACTAAAGCCGCTATGGAAGAAGGTATTGTTCCAGGTGGTGGTGTTGCTCTAGTAAGAGCAATTAATGTAATGGATAAAGTTGTGACTGTTAATGAAGATGAAGCTATGGGTGTTCAGATCGTGAAGAAAGCATTAGAAGCTCCTCTTCGTATCATCGCTGAAAACGCCGGTGTAGACGGATCAGTGATCTTGCAAGAAACTATCAAATCTAAAGGTTCTAGGGGTTACAATGCTCGTACGGACAAATTCACAGATCTCAAGAAAGACGGTGTAATTGATCCTACAAAAGTAACAAGAGTAGCAGTAATCAATGCAGCATCAATCGCTGGAATGGTATTAACTACAGAATGTGTAATCAATGACAAGCCGTCAGATGACGCAGGTCAGGGACACGCTCACCCAGGTGGAGGTGGAATGCCAGGTATGATGTAGAATATATTTCTATAAAAACAGCTTCCTTAAGCTATAAAGAGTCAGTTCAACGAAGGTTGGACTGGCTTTTTTGTTTTTGATCTTTGTCATATTGTTACTTTAAAAACTTTTTTCTTGTTAACTAATAAAGATTGTGGAGGCAATAATTGTCTTATTTGCGAACTACCCAACTATGAATTGCTAAGTGAAAATATTAACATCAATTCTATAAGAATCATTAATATATATGGCAAGCGATTTTTAACATGAAAGGTACAAAAGCTCTCAGTTACATACTGAATATCGAAAACTCTACCACTGGCTTATACTTCCTGTTCGTCAAGCACCGAGCAGATAGTGAATACATATTACCATCCAAAAAATGAACGTTAAACTTAATGCGCTTTCGCCACAAATAATATATAAACAACAAAACGTTATAACATTACATTAAAACTTCCTACTTAATTTTTCAATTTATTCACATAGTTGTTTCGACAGATAAAAGGCCAAATGTTGCTGAATTAATATGCAATAGGTATATTTAGGAACAAACAAAATAATTGTTATGAAAAAAATCTACACTATTTTAACATTATTATCTCTATTAAATATGACCGTATACAGCCAATTACTAAATGATAATTGTGCAGATGCAATTGCTATTGGAGAAGTAATCGATTATGAATTTTCTAATATTAACGCCACAACTGATGGACCTTATCACATCGATTCACCATGTCCTAGTGACTCAGAGGAAGGTCAAGATTCTATTTACAATGATATATGGTATCTCTATACTGCTACCTTCACGGGCGATGCGGAATGGTCACTTTGTAGTACGGCTGATTTTGATACTAAGATCGCCGCGTATAACTCTGGAGCAACTTGTCCATTGTTAGATGAAGATCTCCTCGATTGCAACGAAGATGGTACTAATTGTACGTTAAGTACATCCTCTTTGATATTTTCAGTTACCATGGGTGAAACTTATATGCTCCGGTTAGGTGGATATGGAATGGTCTCTCCTGGTGAAGAAGGTAGTGGAACTTTTACTATAAGTCAATTTTCCAACGGTATTGTCAATGATAATTGCGCTAATGCCACGGAGGTATTATTAGGCATAGGTCAGCAGTTTAATACAACAGGCGCACTCACAGACGGTCCTGACCATCCAAACAATGCAGCATGTTTCGGATTTGGTTCAGTGACCGCCAATAGTGACATTTGGTATACTTATATACCAGATTTTACAGGTTCTGTAGTCTGGAGTACATGTAACTCTATCACATTTGATTCTCGCTTAGTCGTTTATGGACCTGACCTAATGTCCTGTGACGTAACACCTGCAGATCTGTATGCATGCAATGATGATGGCTCAAATTGTTCTAATTATAGTAGCCGTCTCTTTTTCGATGTAGAAGAAGGTAAAACTTACTTACTTCGTTTAGGTGGATTCAATACTGATGATTCAGGTCCAGGTACATTTGACTTAGAGAATGAAAATCCTCCAACACCACCTGATAATGACCTTTGTGCTGATGCCATAGACCTGCAACTGGGCACCGTTGGTAATGAAAATGTGGTAACCGGAACAACTATAAATTCCCTATTTGATTCTAATAACTTTCCATTCCCTTCTTGCCTAGGTAATACTAGTGGTGGAGAATTTGGAGATGTTTTTTATTCCTTCAGCTCAGACGGATACAATGAAATACTTGTTAATCTACTCAACATTACTGTCGGAGCTTCGTATTTTGTAGATGTTATGACTGACTGCAGTACTATAGCTGATACCTTATCTTTGGAATCATCTTGTTACACATTAACATCTACAGATGATGGCGATTTACTTTTTGACACATTGAGATTTTTTCCTAGTCAACCAACTGACTATATATTGAGAATATCTACAAGATTAACTTCTGATACTCCTGGAGACTTCTTCCTTTCCCTAACGGGTATAGATCCACTATCTACTAACGAACATTCTATTTTTGGCGATACTTCATTTTCACCTAATCCTGTGCGTGCAGAATCTGGAGTATTACATACCCACTTACTCGAAGGCTCAGATATCAAATTAAACATAACTAATCTTACTGGCAAGTTGATCCATTCACAAAATATTACTAATCTTAGTGCTGGTGAACATGCTATCAATGTAGATTTAGAAGGCATAAATCCTGGAGTTTACATTATCAACATGAATACAGGAGATTCAATGAAAAGTATAAAAGTGTTTAAGCTCTAATAATCATTGACCTACTAATAAAATGCCAGTTAGAAATAAAACTAAACACCCGAATAGTTACTGACTGGCATTTTATTTTATCTAGACAAATATTTAACAATTAGCCATTATCAAAGGAAGATTAAAAGCGAGTCCACCTTCGGATGTTTCTTTGTATTTACCATTCATATCTTGTGCAGTATCCCACATTGTTTTGATTACAGTGTCTAAGTGTACTACAGCCGCTGAAGGATCACTAGATAATGCTAAATTAGCTGCAGTTATAGCTTTCATAGCTCCCATGGCATTGCGTTCAATACAAGGTATTTGTACAAGACCTCCAATAGGATCACAAGTAAGACCTAGGTGATGTTCCATTGCAATTTCCGCAGCCATCATAGCCTGCTCTGGACAGCCGCCGAGCACCTCAGTTAATGCCGCGGCAGCCATAGCTGAAGATACTCCAATTTCTGCCTGACATCCTCCAACAGCAGCGGAAATCGTTGCCCCTTTTTTAAATAGACACCCTATCTCTCCAGCAGTCAACATAAATCTTCGTGTCGTATCCAAGCCATCATAATCACAAAAGAAAATAAAGTATAACAACACTGCAGGTATCACTCCAGCAGCACCATTTGTTGGAGAAGTTACTACCCTATTTAAAGATGCATTTTCTTCATTTACTGCTAAGGCAAAACAGCTAACCCAATTATTGATAGAATTGAAATCAACTGGTGAAGCTTTCACAGCATCAATCCACTCCTCCAACGAGCTATACTCCGCACCATTAGTTAGTTTTTTACAAAGTTCACTCGCTCTTCTTTTGACATTAAGTCCTCCTGGTAAGACACCTTGCGTAGTACATCCACGATATACTGACTCAAGCATAGTAGATTTGAGATCATCAATCTTTTGATGAATTAGATCTGCATCACCAAAGTACATTTCATTCAATATAACAACATCTGATATTGAACCTTTAATTTTTTTGCAGTGATTCTGTAAATCTAAACCAGATTTTATTGGATATGGTAATTGAATACCACTGTTACAACTATTCATCTCTACTAACTCTCTCTCAATAAACCCACCACCAACAGAAGCATACAACTCATTGAGAATTAATTCTCCTTGATAGTACGCTTTGTATCTTAAAGTATTAGGATGCCTACTATGTGTAGTCTTTTCAAATATAACATCTTGCTTAGACATGAAAATAATTTCTTGACCATTCACATTCAGTATACTTAGATCCTCCAACTGCTTTTGTATCGTAAATATTTCATCGGGGTCTACAGTAATAGGATCATATCCTGCCAATCCAAGTATTACCGCTATATCAGTTGCATGACCTTTTCCTGTCTTAGAGAGTGAACCGTATAAGTGTATTTGTATTTTGTCAAAATCAAGCCCATTTAATTTAATAGTAAAATCTTGAGATGCTTTCCATGGCCCTAAAGTGTGAGAGCTTGAAGGCCCCACTCCTATCTTAAATATATCAAAGATGCTAATCGATTCCATAATAACTTAATTTCAAATCACAATATGACATTTCCTTCTCTCAATCGTAGTATTTACGCAAACATTTCGATAAATAATTTATCGATCAAACTCAAAACAATCAAACTTTTCATAAGAACTGATGAATACTAATTTGAACAGCTTTACATTTTGCTAAATCTGTAATTAAGTGCTTCTTACTATAATCACTGAAAACGTTAAATACAATGACATTTTCACTTTATATTACTAGACCTTGATAACTCTTATTGCATAATCCCCTAATTAAATCTAACACTAAATTATAGTCCTTAGTTATCTTATGTCCTATGATTAAAGCATACCCAGCATCTAGTTTAGCCACAAGATCAGAAACTTACTTGCTTTGTCCATCATCTTAACACTTGATCTTGTACTTAATCATATATTTACAACAGCAAAAATCGGAATGTAGCTCAGCCCGGTAGAGTACTCGCCTGGGGGGCGAGTGGTCGCAGGTTCAAATCCTGTCATTCCGACTAAGCCGAATTTAAAACTACTTATAATCACAGTTTTAAATTCGGCTATTTCATTTGGGGTGCGTATAAGGCATATTCATATTAACTTACTGATGTGTTTTTCTATGGAGATTAATCTCACCAATAAAATATTTTTCAGACAATCATTACAAAAATTGTATATTCGAGAAAGCCAGCCGAGAACAATGTGTATATCGCCTATGGTAGCATGAGTTTTCGTTTCTATTCAATATTGAGGTAATCACGAAGTTCTGAGTACTATTGAATTTTCGAGTAGCCATCACAGCGCATACACTAACATTATAGGTAATTAAAATCATTATTATGAAAACTATCTATTTTCTAATTTTCTTACTAAGCCTTATAACGAATTGCTTTGCTCAACAGGATATCCAAATCCAATCAGAAATAAATGCTATAGAAAACAGCTTGATTAAAAATATTCAAATAAAAGATTCCATTAAAGAATTTAACATCTTAGAAAGAATGGAATTTTATAAAGTCCCAGGTGTTAGTATAGCCGTTGTAGAAAACGGTAAGATAAAATGGGCAAAAGGATATGGTTATGCAAATACTGAAACTGGAACAAAAGTCAACGCAAATACATTATTTCAAGCTGGCTCAATAAGTAAACCTCTTTCTGCTTTGGCTGCGTTAAAACTATTTGAGGATGACAGTTTAGATTTAAATAAAAATGTCAACGATTACTTAAAAAACTGGCAGATTCCAGAAAACAAATTTACGAAAACAAAAAAAATAACACTTGAAAAACTATTAACACATACAGCAGGAATGACAGTTCATGGTTTTCCGGGTTACAAACAAACTGATGATTTCCCCGAAATTATTGATGTTTTAAATGGCAAAGGGAATACACCAAAAATAGTAGTCGACACCATACCTGGATCTATTTGGCGATATTCTGGAGGAGGTTATACAGTAATGGAAAAAGTAATTGAAGATGTTAGTGGATTATCTTTTGACGAGTATATGTCTAAAAACATTCTACTTCCGATTGGAATGAAAAATAGTACATACCAACAACCAATACCAAAAATATGGCAAAATAATATTAGTGCTGCATATGATGGAAATGGTAAATTAATTAAAGGGTTGTGGAACAATTACCCAGAACAAGCAGCAGCTGGCTTATGGACTACTGCGTCAGATTTAGCCTTGTATTGTATAGAAATACAAGATATAATACAGGGCAAAAAAGATGGAATTTTAACAAAAAAAACTGTTGACAGAATGCTCACCAAACATAAAAATGATTGGGGACTTGGACCTTCTTTAGAAAACGAAAAAGATACTTTAATTTTCGGCCATGGTGGTAAAAATGCAGGCTTCACTAATGATCTGAAATCTTATGCTTATAAAGGTAATGCAGTTGTGGTTATGACAAATGCTGACAATGGAGGGGAGTTAATATCAGAAATTAAAAATGCAGTGTCTAAATTTTATAATTGGTCAATAAGCCAACCAAAAACTATAGAAGTAATTGAATTATCATCTGTTGATTTGAAACAATACTTAGGGAAATATGAACTTAAAGAACAAAATCTAATTCTTGAAGTTCAATTTAAAGGAAACCAACTTGTCATAACTAATACTCCTATTGGTAATTTAATTCTCTTGCCTATGACAAATATTAAATTTATCAATTTAGAAAGTGGTACTGTTATTGAATTTTTAGTTAATAAAAAAGTCAGTGGATTTATGGTAAACAATAGTATTAAATTAGAGAAAATAGAATAATAATTACCTAAAACAATGTGCATAGTTCATAGCACCCTGAGGGATGCTGCGACACCATACACGCAACGTAAGCACTACTACTCCTAGTCCAGACCGTTTCCTGTAATCCAAAGAAACAAATAATGTTATCAGAATAAAATGAAAATTTAAGAGAAATGGAGATGAAATTTGAAGAAAATCAGAAATTTACTCAATGGTGGTTGTGGACTATACTAATTGGAATAACACTAATACCAGTTTATGGATTTTACAAACAAATAATTTTAGGTGAACAATTTGGAGATAAACCCTTGTCAAATTTTGGAGTAATTATATTCTTATTGTTAATGATTATTTTTATTGGCTTCTTTTGGAAAATGGAACTAAGAACCAATATTGACAATGAAGGAATTAAAATCAATTTTTCTCCATTCATTAATAAAGAAATAAAATGGGAAGAAATTGAACAAGTTAAAGTAATAAATTATGGATTTGTAGGTGGATGGGGAGTTCGATTCGGAACTAAACATGGAACAATATATAATACAAGTGGAAGATTTGGATTAGCACTCGAATTAAAGAATGGAAAAAAGTTATGTATCGGAACTCAAAATGAAAAAGAATTGAACAGACTAATAGAAGAAGCCAGCAGGTAACAAAAGTGAATTATATAATCCTTTAAATCAAAATCATTATTAGATAATATTATTAAACATAAATGGAAAAGATTTTACGGACAACTCTTTCACTACTAATACTTCTTGTCACAGCGGCTAGTGTCTATGTATTTATCAATTATACTCCTGATAAATCATTTTCTGAAGTGAAAGAAAAATGGGCATATGAAAATTCTCAGTTTTTGGAATTAGATGGTATGCCAGTCCACTATAGAATTAATGGAAATGGTAAACCAATAGTCTTGATCCATGGCACAGGGTCATCTTTGCACACTTGGGAAGAATGGACAAAGATACTAGAGCAAGAATTTCAAGTAATCAGCCTCGATATACCAGGATTCGGTTTAACTGGGCCTACCAAAGAAGGAGAATACAATTTGAATTATTATGCAAAGTTCTTAGATACTTTCCTAAAACAAATAGATATCGATACTATAGCAATTGCTGGTAACTCGTTAGGGGGAGCTATTGCTTGGACCTACACTACTCTATTCCCGAAAAAAGTCAAGAAATTAATTCTTGTAGATGCCTCCGGTTATACATCAAATAAAGAACCACCTCTAGCTTTTCAGTTAGCTAAAAATCCTGTTTCAAGCCGTTTGTTATTGAGTATGACACCCAAATCATTATTTGAAACTAGTATTAAAGATGTTTACTATAATAAAGCTCTTGTATCGTCTGAACTCATTAATCAATATTATGAACTGTATCTCCGTGAAGGTAATCGACAAGCATTTATAGATCGAGTAAACACTGAGCAATATGAAGACCCATCAAAAATAAAGACCATTAAATGTCCTACTCTTATTCAATGGGGGCAACATGACCGTTGGGTTTTACTTGAAAATGCTTATAAGTTTAATAAAGATATTGCCGATTCAAAATTAATAATCTATGAGAATGCAGGACATGTTCCCATGGAAGAAATTCCAGAGATCACTGGAAGAGATGCTCTAAATTTTCTTTTGGATTAAATAAATGAAATGATTTCATTAATAATGATTTACTAGAAAATGACAACAAATAAATTGGATTAGACTTAGTTGTTTTGAAAAATAAACTTATATTGTAAAAAATCTATGTTTCAAAAACTAACTCGAAACTATAAATACTAACTTCAAATAACAGCTATGAAAATTAAAATTTTTTTTCTGGGATCAATTACTGCCCTTCTTCTCGTTTTAGTTTCTTGTAATGGTAACAAACAACTTTCAGATACTGAAATAGATTTATTTATAGAATCTTACTTCGATGCACAAACATTTGGAGAGGATAAAGTAGAAGCGTTCAATAATACTTTGAGTGACAGTCTTATTGGATGGGCGAATGCAGCCTGGGCTGGCGTACCGAAATCATATGACAAAGCAAATACTGATGCTGATTGGTTTTATGAGGACTCTATCACTTATGAGCTCCATGATGTCATGATGCTTGGCTCTGAAGCAAGTGTAATGGGTTCAGCAACTTGGCATTCCGCTGGAATAGAGACATTTGGGCAAAGTTTTTCAGGTATTATTGGAATGGAAAACGGAAAAATGGTTTGGAAACGATTTATGGGAGTATGGACTAACTCTTTGGCAAAAGACTTTTTATGGCCTACTACAGAGGCAAAAGATATAATGTCTGACTACAATGAAATGCGCAAACATATGATGGAATTGAGCAATGAAAAAGCAATGGCTATCAGTGATTCCTTGGTTATGAAAGATCCTAATTGGGCAACAGCTCACTTAGGTCAATTACATTACTACTGGCTAGAAAAAGATGATACTAAGTTAAAAGAGGTTTACGATATGGCCATGGGTAAACTGAAAGGAGCTAGTTTGGCGGAACAATATATGATAAAGTCCTATAATCCAGCGAAGGGCTCTGATACTCGAGGTAATCAGCGTATGGCATTACTGCATGCACCAAATGATCCAATGATTCGTACTTGGTAT